>Ga0268251_10000099_pt1 | contig 46757 bp, 43 predicted proteins | sample AgamicAsMae_FD_200527 | JGI IMG/M metagenome (GOLD analysis project Ga0268251, IMG submission 200527) | Agave microbial communities from Guanajuato, Mexico - As.Ma.e (v2) (version 2) | ecosystem: Host-associated > Plants > Phyllosphere > Phylloplane/Leaf | place: Guanajuato, Mexico | collected...
GTATAAGGTCTGAAGTTAATTAACCCTTCTTGTAAGTAATTTGTGGTTTTTTTTATTAGTATTGTTCGATAAGCATTTAAGTGGTTTGTTCGTCTTAATAGATTCCTTCTGATGTAATGGTGTTATTTTTTGTGTGTGAAAGAGAGGGGGGCGGGGTGATTTTACTTAAGATATATATTGATGTTCTTAAATCGCTGGCGATGATCTAAGGTAGCGCTGAACGGAAGTTGTGAATACAGACTGTTTAGAATAAGAAAGGGCACTGCTTCGACAGAGGCCTGAGGCTGATAAAAAAATCACTCTGCTGCAGGCCGGAGCCAGGCCATCGAATAAAAATAAGGAATATCAAATTTTTTTGATTTGCGCCCGCTAACCACAAAGAAGGAAAAATGACGTTTCTCCTCCTCTGTCAGCAATCTGAGGCTTTTTCATTGTTACCAGGATGCTGCCGGTGACAGGGAAGGGCGTTCAGTTCCGGCCGTGCGTACCGGCTGCGCGCCTTGTCCTTCAACTACAAAGGCCTTCATCAGCTCTACCAGGTGGGCGGCCTGATCGCTCAGGCTCTTACGCATGCTGTTCATCGCAGCCAGCACGCAGCGTGACGGCGACGGCCAGGTTCCCTTCGGCAACCTGACGGGTAACCTCTGCGGCATAGGCCGGTTCGCCACCGACCTGGCTTTTAATGGTGCAGACGATCAGGGAGGAGACCAGAATACCGACCAGCGCGGCAATCCACAGTAGCATCGCGCCATCAGCGCGGGCTTCTTCCAATGCGCTGGTGGTGGCATCGAAGGTTAATCTTTTCTGCAGTTCAGTCATGCTATCCAGGGCGGCGAATACCGGGGCCTGGGTCGTCTGCATCTCGTTAATCATAATCCGTATCGCTTCGGCACGCTCATCCAGGTTTTCAGACACGCCAGGCGTTACCGCTTTATTGACCGCTTCACGGTAGGGCGGGCGCGCTTTTGTCAGGCTCTCAAGCTGGTCACGGGTGGCCGGTGTGTCGAGGATCTCATACAGCTTTGCCTGCGTCTCAGTATTGCGGGCTATCTGCTGATCTATCCGTGTCTTTTCCTGCTGAATACGGCTGCGGTAGTCGGTCAGACCGATATTACGTACCGAGCAAGCCACCGAATCAAAGCCGCTCTTCGCCTCCAGAATCAGGCTGGCGAGATTTTTTTCAGAGGGATTCAATATCGCCACCGAGATCAACCAGATGCGATCTGCCCAGGGCAGCAACTAGTAGGCCGATGATAATAACCGTTGTGAAACCGGTTACAAGCAAAGTGCTGAGTTTAATCTTCGTTAAAAAGTTCATAGTATTCCTTTGATAATTATCCTTCGGTTAACGCTTTTCCCGTGCGGAAGCCCAGAGGACCGACGGGAGATATTGGGTGTAATGTGATGCGGGAAAGCAGGAAAAAGAAAACAGGCATATTGTCAGCCCGGGAGTGTTTTCTCTTCCATAAAAAAACGCCGCGACCCTCAGGTTCGCGGCTTGTTCTTATTATTACGACTTGCTCACTGGCAGGGCTTTTGATTCCTGATGCTGACGGCGAATCAGCGGTCCCTGAACATTGTTGGCTACGCGCTCCAGCACTTCCTGAATGACGGAAGAGAGCTCGTTAACCTCAAACTTCGCCACGTAGCCATCGGCCTGCACTTTACGCACGTGGTCTTCGTTGGCGTTACCTGACAGGGAGGAGTGAATAATCACCGGCAGCTTTTTCAGACGTGGATCGGTCTTGATCTTACGGGTCAGCGTAAAGCCGTCCATTTCCGGCATTTCCAGGTCAGTCAGCACCAGCGAGATTTTATCTGTAATAGGTACACCTTCCGCCTGCGCTTCGGCAGCCAGGACTTCGATCTTCTCCCAGGCTGCTTTGCCGGTAATATGCAGCTGAGCAGGGATCTCCATCGCCTTAAGACCTTTTTCCAGCATCGAACGGGCAACTTTGGAGTCTTCGGCCACGATGGCCACTGCGCCCGGCTTGATTTTGAACTTGCTGGTTTTCAGGTTGGTGGCATGGAGATCGTGATCTTCAGGGGTAATGTCATAGAGGATTTGTTCCACATCGAGCACCAGGGCCAGATTGTTGCTGTCTTTATCTTCATCCAGACAGGCAATACTGGTGATGTAGTGACCGTTCACGGATTTCTCAGCCGTATGAACCTGCTTCCAGTCGAGGCGAATAATATTATCCACCGACTCCACGGCGAACGCCTGCACGCTGCGGGCATATTCGGTGATCAGCAGAATATTCAGGCCGGTGCTCGGCTTACAGCCGGCAACGGCAGCGAGATCGATAACCGGGATAATCTGGTCGCGAATATTGACCATGCCCATCAGCGGGGGCTTGATACCTGCGGGTCGGGTAAAGACCGGCATCGGAACAATTTCACGCAGCTTAAACACGTTAATGCCAAACAGCTCGGACTTCTCAGTGTGCGCAGACGTACCAAGACGGAACAGCAAAAGTTCAAACCGGTTCGACAGGGTAAGGTTAGCCCTGTCATCGATATCTCTCTGGAAAGTATCCATAAAACCCTCAAGCATTAATACGGAGTCAAGCTGTGTCTTTTAATTATCGGCACGGCAAGGAAAAATAACAGGGGAGTTCACGTGCAGACGCAGAGGACTGAGGCGAGTTAGCAGGGTACGATAAAGAGAAAAGGCGCGAGCGGCAAGGCTTGCAGGCCGTCCACGCGGTAAAAAATTAAAGTGAAATAATGCTGAAATCTTCCGCCATGTCGGTATCGCGGAACACTTCCCGACATTCGTTGAGCAGTTGCTGGCAGCCCTCGATGTTATAGCGAGAACTAACATGCGTCACCACCAGCCGTCCGACGCCGGCCTCCTTTGCCAGACGTGCCGTCTGGCGGGAGGTCGAGTGGCCTCGCGCGTTGGCTTTCTCTGCCATCGCATCTTCGAGGGTGGTTTCATGGACCATCAGATCGGCACCGCGTGCCAGTTCCAGCGCCGCCGGGCAGGGCGAAGTATCGCCAAAAATGGCCAGCGTCTTGCCACGCTGTGGTGCTTCGAGGAAATCCTGGCCGTTAATGATGCGCCCGTCTTTCAGCTGGACGCGCTCACCCCGTTTCAGACGCTGAAACAGTGGGCCGGGCGGAATGCCCTGCTCGCGCAGGGCTGCGGCGTTAAGGGCGCCGGGCTTATCATGCTCCACGATGCGATAGCCGTAGCACTCAACCGGGTGACTAAGGGGCCAGGCCGTGACGCTAAACTGACCGTCGTCGAACACCTCTCCGGCGGTAATCTCATGGATGGTCATTGGATAGTCGGTCCAGGAGCCGCTGAGACGCAGGGCCATCTCAACAAACTCGCGCAGTCCCTTCGGGCCGTACAGGGTCAGCGGCAGGGTCGAGTTACTCTGCATTGAGCGGCTGCACAGCAGGCCGGGCAGACCAAACAGATGGTCCCCGTGAAGATGGGTGATAAAGATCTTATCCACTTTACCGGGATTCAGTGCCGTTTTCAGAAACTGATGCTGCGTACCTTCACCGCAGTCAAACAGCCAGATCCCGGCACGCCCCGGCTGTTGCAGGTCCAGCGCGAGAGATGTCATATTACGCGTTCGGGTAGGGACACCAGCGGAAGTTCCCAAAAAAAATCAATTCCATAACTATTACCTTCGGCACAGTGTTAAGTCTTTTATCATATACGCAGCGTGCAGGAATAAGGAGTAAAGCATGATCGCCTGGCAGGATTTGCACCACCATCAGTTAACGGTCCCTCAGCTCTATGCGCTACTGAAATTACGCTGTGAAGTGTTTGTTGTTGAACAAAACTGTCCGTATCTGGACGTCGATGGTGATGACCTTATCGGCGAGAACCGCCATATTCTTGCCTGGCGCAACGAGATGCTTATCGCGTATGCGAGGATTCTGAAAAGTGACGACGATCTGCAGCCTGTTGTCATTGGGCGGGTGATTGTCAGCCACGCGGCGCGTGGCGAAAAACTGGGCTATCAGCTAATGGAAAAAACGGTCGCCAGCTGCCGTCAGTACTGGCCTGAAAGAGATATTTACCTGAGTGCGCAGGCGCATTTACAGGGCTTCTATGACCGCTTCGGTTTTGTTCCGGTAGGGGAAATCTATCTCGAAGATGGCATTCCGCATATCGGAATGGCATGTAGTGCGAAGCAGGCATAACCGGGAGGCATTGACTATAATTAGCGGACTGATTGTTAAGAGGAGAGAAAAGAATGACCCATCATTCCTGGGACTCACGTATTGATGACGATCTGGCCTTACTGAGTGAAACGCTTGAAGAGGTGCTACGCGCCTCGGGCGATCCGGCAGATCAGAAGTACCTGGAGTTAAAAGCCCGCGCCGAGCTGGCGTTGGAAGAGGTAAAATCCCGTGTCTCTAATGCTTCTGATACTTATTACTACCGGGCCAAACGCGCGGCGTATCGCGCCGATGACTATGTGCATCAGAATCCCTGGCAGGGTATCGGCGTGGGTGCCGCCGCCGGTCTGGTGCTTGGCCTGCTGCTCCGCCGTTAATTAATTTCTCCCGCTAATCCTCCTTAATCAGGGGTACTGCAATTTAGTCGGTACCCCCTTATAATATGCTGCTTTCAGCAGAAAAGCTGCATTCACTGCTTTCCTCTGTGTGTGTTCGAATTGATAAAAAAACATAAGGCGGCTACTTTGCATGGGCGTCTGTTTTTATATCGCACTGACTTACACATTAACGATTCATATCAAAAATCTGCCATTCGCGATTAATTATACTGAGTCGCAATATTGATACCGGACAAACTTATGTCAGTAAGCGCGTTTAACCGACGCTGGGCGGCGGTCATTCTTGAAGCATTAACTCGCCACGGCGTGCAGCACGTCTGTATTGCCCCGGGTTCGCGTTCGACCCCTCTGACGCTCGCGGCGGTAGAAAACGCTGCGCTTACTGCTCATACTCATTTTGACGAACGCGGCCTTGGCCACCTGGCGCTGGGGCTGGCAAAAGTCAGTCAGCGACCGGTGGCGGTGATCGTGACCTCCGGTACGGCGGTCGCCAACCTCTATCCTGCGCTGATCGAAGCGGGTCTGACCGGCGAAAAGCTGATCCTCCTTACCGCCGATCGTCCTGTTGAATTGATCGACTGCGGGGCCAATCAGGCCATCCGCCAGCCGGGTATGTTTGGCTCTCATCCGGCGCAGAGTCTGGCTCTGCCGAGGCCGACCGACGATATTCCTGCGCGCTGGCTGGTATCGACCCTCGATAATGCACTCTCGACGCTGCAGGGCGGGGCTATTCATATTAACTGTCCGTTTGCCGAACCGCTGTATGGCGACATGGACCAAACCGGGCTGGCCTGGCTGCAGGCGCTCGGCGACTGGTGGCTGCAGGATACGCCCTGGCTGCGCAGCGCGCAGGCGGGTATCGGGCAGCCGCAGCAGGACTGGGCTTTCTGGCGACAGCAGCGCGGCGTGGTGCTGGCGGGCAGAATGCGTGCCGAAGAAGGCCGTCAGGCTGCCGACTGGGCGCAAACCCTTGGCTGGCCGTTGATTGGCGATGTCCTGTCGCAAACCGGGCAACCTCTGCCCTGTGCCGACCTGTGGCTGGGCAACCCACGTGCGATCGACGAGCTTAAACAGGCGCAGATTGTTATCCAGCTTGGCAGCAGCCTGACCGGCAAACGCGTGTTGCAATGGCAGGCCTGCTGTGAACCTCAGGAATACTGGGTGGTGGATGCCCTGTCCGGGCGTCTGGATCCGGCACATCACCGTGGACGTCGTCTGGTCGCATCGGTTGGCGACTGGCTGGCGCAGCATCCGGCAGAAAAACTGCAGCCCTGGTGTACCGTCGTTCCTGACCTGGCCCGCCAGGCGTGGCAGGCGATGCTTGCCCGCCGCAATGTGTTTGGCGAAGCGCAGCTGGCACACCGTATTGCGCAGTATCTGCCGGAGCAGGGGCAGCTGTTTGTCGGCAATAGTCTGGTGATCCGGCTGGTGGATGCGCTGTCTCAGCTGCCTGTGGGCTATCCGGTTTACAGCAACCGCGGGGCCAGCGGCATTGACGGCCTGATCTCTACCGCCGCCGGTGTCCATCGCGCAGGCCAGCGGCCAACGCTGGCTATTGTCGGCGACCTGTCCGCGCTCTACGACCTTAACGCCCTTACGCTGCTGTGTGACGCTGGTGCGCCGCTGGTGCTGATCGTCGTTAACAATAACGGCGGGCAGATCTTCTCCATGCTGCCGACGCCGGCAGCGTCGCGGGAGCGCTTCTACGCCATGCCGCAGAACGTTCATTTCGATCATGCGGCGGTCATGTTTGGCCTTGACTATCACCGTCCCCGGAGCTGGTCGCAGTTTGATGATGCTCTGCAGGGCGCGTGGCAGGGTACGGGCACCACGCTGATTGAGCTGGTGGTCAATGACACTGAAGGCGCACAAACGCTTTCGCAACTGCTGGCGCAGGTCAGCCAGCTGTGATGCTTCATGCGCTGGCACAGCCGGGCAGGCCCGGGCTACCCTGGCTGGTGTTTATGCACGGTTTTTCCGGCGATGCCCGGGAGTGGCAGCCGGTGGGTGGGCACCTGAACGATTATCCGCGACTCTATATCGATCTCCCCGGGCACGGGCAGTCGATCGGCGCTGAGGTCGGCGATTTTACCGGGGTTCGTCAGCTGCTGCGCGACACGCTGAAACGTTACAATATACTCAGCTACTGGCTGATCGGCTACTCGATGGGCGGGCGGATTGCGATGAGCTGGGCCTGCGAAGAGGCGGCGCCAGGACTTCGCGGCATGATTGTTGAAGGCGGACATCCCGGCCTGACCGATGAGCCGACGCGCCAGGCGCGCTGGCTCAGCGATAGTGACTGGGCGACGCGTTTTTGCCGGCAGCCGCTAACGCAGGTATTCGATGCCTGGTACCGCCAGCCGGTGTTTGCTGGTCTGACGCCCGACGCGCGTCGGGCGCTGGTGGCTCTGCGGCAGGAAAACAACGGCCCTCAGCTGGCAAAAATGCTGCTTGCGACTTCGCTCGCGGTTCAGCCTGACTATCGCCCGGCTCTGCGTACGCTTGGGGTGCCGTTTCATTATCTGTGCGGCGAGAATGACGCTAAGTTCGCGGCCCTTGCCGACGAACTGGCCGCGCCGCACCATATTATTCATGCTGTCGGACACAATGCCCACCGGGAAGACCCGGAACGCGTGGCGGCGTGCCTGGCCCACATTCTGCGTCTCTGACGAAAGGACACACTATGATCTACCCTGATGAATCCATGCTGTACGCGCCCGTTGAGTGGCTGGACTGTTCCGCAGGCTACAGCGATATCCGCTATCAGAAATCGACTGACGGCATCGCCAAAATCACCATCAACCGCCCGCAGGTGCGCAACGCGTTTCGTCCACTGACGGTGAAAGAGATGATCGATGCCATGAACGATGCCCGCTACGATGACAATATCGGGGTTATCGTGCTGACCGGCGAAGGCGAGCAGGCTTTCTGCGCCGGTGGCGATCAGAAAGTACGCGGCGACTACGGCGGATATCAGGATGACTCCGGTGTGCATCACCTTAACGTGCTCGACTTCCAGCGTCAGATCCGTACCTGTCCGAAACCGGTTGTGGCAATGGTTGCAGGCTACTCTATCGGCGGCGGCCACGTGCTGCATATGATGTGCGACCTGACCATCGCGGCGGAGAATGCCATTTTTGGCCAGACCGGCCCGAAAGTCGGCTCCTTTGACGGTGGCTGGGGCGCATCCTATATGGCGCGCATCGTCGGGCAGAAAAAAGCGCGTGAAATCTGGTTCCTGTGCCGTCAGTACGACGCAAAACAGGCGCTGGATATGGGCCTGGTGAATACCGTGGTTCCGCTGGCGGATCTGGAAAAAGAGACCGTGCGCTGGTGTCGTGAAATGCTGCAGAACAGCCCGATGGCGCTGCGCTGCCTCAAGGCGGCGCTCAACGCCGACTGCGATGGCCAGGCCGGTCTGCAGGAGCTGGCGGGCAACGCCACCATGCTGTTCTATATGACCGAAGAGGGTCAGGAAGGCCGCAACGCCTTCAACCAGAAGCGTCAGCCGGACTTCAGTAAATTTAAACGGAATCCGTAAGATGCGTCAGGCGCAGGTTTATCGCTGGCAAATCCCGATGGATGCGGGCGTCGTGCTGCGTGAGCGGCGTCTGAAAACCCGTGACGGGATCTTTGTTTATCTGAGCGAAGATGGCCGGGAAGGCTGGGGCGAAGTTGCGCCCCTCCCCGGCTTTAGCCTGGAGACGCTGGAACAGGCACAGGAGACCGTGCTGGCCTGGGTGGATATGTGGCTGACAGGACAGGAGAGCGACTTGCCGTCCGCGCCGTCCGCCGCATTTGGCCTCAGCTGTGCGTTGGCGGAGCTACAGGGGATGCTGCCTCAGGTGGCGGATTACCGTGCAGCACCGCTCTGTACCGGCGATCCGGACGAACTGTTCGCAGCGCTTGCCGCGATGCCCGGCGAAAAGGTGGCGAAGGCCAAAGTGGGTCTGTATGAGGCCGTTCGCGACGGAATGGTGGTGAACCTGTTGCTGGAGGCGATCCCCGATCTGCGTCTGCGCCTCGATGCGAATCGCGCCTGGACGCCGCTGAAAGCGCAGCAGTTTGCTAAGTACGTTAACCCTGACTACCGTCCACGTATTGCGTTTATCGAGGAGCCGTGCCGGACCCGGGAGGATTCCCGCGCCTTTGCGCAGGAGACCGGGATTGCCATCGCCTGGGATGAAAGCCTGCGCGAGGCAGATTTCCGCTTTGAGGCGGAGCCGGGCCTGAGTGCGGTGGTGATTAAACCGACGCTGACCGGCAGCCTGCAGCAGGTTCGTGAGCAGGTTGAGGCGGCGCACGCGCTGGGTCTGACGGCGGTCATTAGTTCTTCTATTGAATCCAGCCTTGGTCTGACGCAGCTGGCGCGTATTGCCGCCTGGCTGACGCCGCAGACCGTTCCTGGGCTGGATACGCTGAGTCTGATGCAGACCCAGCTGGTACGGCGCTGGCCTGACAGCCCGCTGCCCTTCGTGGAAAGTACCTCTCTGGAACCACTGCGATGAGATTCGATAACTGGCCCTGGCGGTATTGGCAGCAGAGACGTGCATGCAGCACGGCGCTGCGCCTGCATGAGTCCGCGCTCAGCTGGCAGGCGCTGTGTCAGCAGTTGGATGGTCTGGCCGCAGGGTTTTACCAGCAGGGCGTGCGCGAAGGCGATGGCGTGATGCTGCGGGCCGCAAACGGTCCTCAGACGCTGCTGGCCTGGCTGGCGCTCCTGCAGTGCGGGGCGCGGGTGTTACCCGTCAATCCACAGCTGCCGGATGCGTTGCTGGCGGCGCTGCTGCCGTCCCTGAGCCTGCGTCATGCCCTGAACCCTGACGATGATATTCCCTGCCTGGACCTGAACGCCCTGACGTTACTGCCCCTGACCACGTCATACGCCGTCGACTGGCAGCCGGAGCGGCTGGCGTCGATGACGCTCACCTCAGGTTCCACGGGGCTGCCAAAGGCGGCAGTGCACAGCTGCCGGGCACATCTGGCCAGCGCCGAAGGCGTGCTGGCGCTGATCCCCTATGCGGGTGACGATGACTGGCTGCTGTCGCTGCCGCTGTATCACGTTTCCGGCCAGGGTATTCTCTGGCGCTGGCTGTATGCCGGGGCGCGTTTAACCGTTCGTGACAGACAGCCTCTCGAACATGCGCTGGCGGGCTGTACTCATGCCTCGCTGGTGCCGACGCAGTTATGGCGCCTGCTAAATGACAACGCCGGGCTTTCCCTCAACGCCGTTCTGCTGGGCGGGGCGGCGATACCGGTGGAATTGACAAACGACGCGCAGACGCGGGGGATCCGCAGTTTTTGCGGCTACGGCCTGACCGAATTTGCCTCAACGGTCTGCGGCAAAGAGGCGGACGGCGAGTCCGATGTCGGCACGGTGCTCCCCGGGCGCGAACTGCGTCTTGTTGACGGCGAGGTCTGGCTGCGGGCGAAAAGCCTGGCGGCGGGCTACTGGCGCGACGGTGGGCTGGTGCCGCTGGTTAACGAAGAGGGCTGGTTTGCGACCCGCGATCGCGGTGAAATCCGCGACGGTAAACTGACAATTATTGGCCGGATGGATAATCTGTTTTTCAGCGGTGGGGAAGGGATCCAGCCGGAAGAGGTGGAGCGGGTTCTGGCCGCACATCCCCGGGTTCGCCAGCTGTATATTGTGCCGGTTGACGACGCCGAGTTTGGTCAGCGTCCGGTCGCCGTGCTGGATGCGGAACCCGGGCTGGATATCAGTGAACTGACGGCTTGGGCACGGGCGCGGCTGGCCGGTTTTCAGCAGCCGGTACGCTGGCTGCCGTTGCCGGAATCGCTTAAAAACGGCGGGATTAAAATTTCCCGCCGGGCGTTGCAGGAGTGGGTTAACCGTCTTTGACGCAGGGGATTAATCCCTGATGATTGAAGGCGCATTGGCGTAACAGAAAAAAAGAGAAAAGCGTGGCTTTTAAGCGATTGAATAATTTACTTTCGAGGGTACAATCCACGCTGTTCAGGGTATTTCCCTTTTTCTTGCGCGGAAGAGTAAAAATGAAAAAAACGGTTCTTGCTGGACTGACCGGCCTGCTGCTGGTTTCCGGTGCCGCTGATGCGGTAAGTTTCAATGGCCAGGTGGGTAAAGATTACACCAACCTCGGTTTTGGCGTCGGCACCGAAAGCACCGGTCTGGCACTGAGCGGTAACTGGACGCGCAGCGAAGACGACGGCGACATCGCGGGCCTGGGCCTGGGCTTCAATATTCCGCTTGGTCCGATGATGGCGACCGTTGGTGGTAAAGGCGTTTACCTGAATCCGGACCAGGGTAAAGACGGCTACGCTGCTGCCGTTGGCGGCGGTTTACAGTGGCCGATTATGGACAGCCTGCGTCTGTTCGGCGAGTACTACTACTCTCCGGACTCCCTCTCCAGCGGCGTGAAGGACTACACCGAAGCGAATGCTGGTGCGCGTTACAACATTATGCGTCCGATCAGCATTGAAGCGGGCTACCGCTACATCAACCTGAGCGGCAAAGAAGACCGCCGCGATAACGTCGTTGCCGACGGCCCGTACGTTGGCGTCAGCGCCAGCTTCTGATGGTCTGATTTATCCGACGCGGCGCTCCGCCGCGCCAGTTTTCCCTCCGCGAACGTCCCCCATACGCTATAGTAAGTCGTCTTCTTTATGCTGGAGAAAATGATGATAACAGTGGAGATGCTGTCCACCGGCGACGAAGTTTTACATGGACAAATAACCGATACCAATGCCGCCTGGCTGGCTGATTACTTTTTTAATCAGGGATTGCCGCTGGCGCGTCGAAACACCGTAGGTGACAACCTCGACTCCCTGGTCGCCATTCTGCGCGAACGTAGCCAGTACGCCGATGTGCTGATTGTTAACGGGGGTCTTGGGCCAACCAGCGACGATCTCAGCGCGCTGGCTGCGGCAACGGCCAAAGGTGAGGGCCTGGTGCTGCATGAAGCCTGGCTTGCGCATATGGAGAAATTCTTTACCGATCGCGGTCGCGTGATGGCGCCGGGCAACCGTAAGCAGGCGGAGATCCCCGCCAGCGCCGAGCTGGTTGATAACCCGGTCGGCACCGCCTGCGGCTTTGCCGTCAGGCTGAATCGCTGCCTGATGTTCTTTACGCCGGGCGTTCCCTCCGAATTTAAGGTGATGGTGGAAAAAGAGGTCCTGCCGCGTTTGCGCGCGCGCTTCGATCTGCCCGAGCCGCCGATCTGTCTGCGTCTGACCACCTTTGGTCGTGCGGAAAGCGATCTGGCCCAAAGCCTCGATCCGCTGCCGCTGCCGCCGGGTGTCAGCATGGGCTACCGTTCGTCGATGCCGATTATTGAACTAAAGCTGACCGGTCCGGCGCAGCAGCGTCAGGCAATGGATGCCCTGTGGCCGGAAGTGAAACGTGTGGCCGGTGAAAGCCTGATTTTCGAAGGGACGGAAGGCCTGCCTGCGCAGATTGCGCAGCAGCTTCAGGAACGGCAGCTGAGCCTGACGCTGAGCGAGCAGTTTACCAGCGGGCTGGTCGTGTTACAGCTCTCCCACGCCGGTGCGCCGCTGCTGGCAAGCGAAGTGGTACCGTCCCAGGACGAAACCCTGGCGCAAACGGCCCACTGGGCAGCGGATCGCCGCCGCAACCATTTTGCCGGGCTGGCGCTCTCCATCACCGGGCTGGCCGACGATCATCTGAACTTTGCGCTGGCAACGGCGGAAGGAACCTGGGCACTGCGGATGAAATTCAACACCACCCGCTACAGCCTTCAGGTGCGTCAGGAGGTCTGTGCCATGATGGCGTTGAATATGCTGCGCCGCTGGTTTAACGGCCGGGATATCGTCAGCGAACACGGCTGGATCAACGTGGTCGAGTCGCTGCATCTCCCGTCGGACTAACCCAGCGCCTGCGCCAATAAAGCGATCGGATGTTCACAGCGTTTGTGAACTGCGCCCCAGATCCTGGACAACCCTATGCAGCTTGCCTTAGTCGATATTCTATTGGACTAAGGCCTCCAGGTTTTTCTTTTATTCTCAGATTGTTGCAATAATCGATGTAGCTGATGATATCCCGTTTTAACACTTCCATGCTTTTGTATTCATTAAGGCAATAGCATTCGGCTTTCAACGTCCCGAAGAAGCTCTCTATTGCGGCATTATCAAGGCAATTTCCCTTACGTGACATGCTCTGGGTTATACCATTGCTCTTTAGCCACCGCTGCCATCGCGGCATCTGATATTGCCAACCTTGAGCGCTATGCAGGAGTGGTTGCTCATCTTTAGTCAACACTTTCAGCGGCATAAAGTGCCGTCGGAAGCATACCAGGCAGGCTGCGCCGACGATCGTTTTTTAACGCCAGGTCGAGCAGTCGACGCACCGGCTTCAGTCCGGTTGTGGCGTTCACCAGCGGTGCGAAAGGCGTGGAGACGCTGCCCATCAGATCCTTATGGCTTAGGATCGCATTGCGCAACGAGGCGTACGCTTTGCATGGCTGGTACGGGCATGCCACCTCGCAGGGCTTATAGTTGATACAGTACTTCAGCGTTTCATCATAGAGATCATAGAGGGTGCCCTCCTTAAGCCGCAGGCGTTCACCGTCGGGATCGGCCGTTTTGGGCCGGGATAGAGCGTATTGACGCGGCTGGCCAGACAGGTGACATCGGTGGGCAGGTATAACAATAGACGATTACCGGAATGACTGGATCATAGCCAGCCTGCACAAGCAAAACAGGTATTAGGAGCAGGGTTATGGCACTCTCAGCTCTCTGACAAAACATTCTCCCCGAAAATTGGCGCAAGTTTCTTACGTATTTTAGAAGGCGGGGGGCTGGCGCATCTTTTAATTGCTTCAGGCGCCCTTTTTTCACCAGCTCTGCCAGCGTAAAGGAATGATGATCGGGCGTGTTGATATGTTCGTGGCAACACTGAGTGTTAGATCACAATGCCTTTTTGTGAAGTGACCTTCACTATTGTCGGCTATTACGTTAGAGTTTTATATACCCATGCATCAGCGTCTGGTAAAACGGCTGATAAACTCAATGTACTTATCATAGATAAAAGGACTTACTTATGCGTGAAAGTAAAAAAGTAGAATATATTAACAAAATTTCAAACTACCATTCCAAATGGCTGGTTTTTCGGTGGTTTGATAGTTTCGCTCCCCCTGAAAACCATATTTTAAAATGGTTAATATTATTATTTAGTATAATGTCAGGATTAACAACAGCCGATACTGGTATACCTCAGGGAGAAATTCCTATCGGAGAGAGTAAGTCTTATCCGAATTTTAACTATTTTAGATGAGTGGTATCCTGAGAATTCTGAGAAATTTGAGTCATCATCTTCAGAAAGTGATGATAGCGGACCAACCATTGTAGGCTCCGGAAGGTTGGAGTCGCGTAAATTATTGTCTGAAGGAAGAGGTCTTGCTGAAAGCATCCGAGATGACTTGATACATGGACATCCCAATCATGTATTTTTCATCGTTTCTTACAACAATAGGCCGCAAGCCATTGTACAGTCTTCCATAAATGAGCTTTCGGGAGAAGCTGGTTTGCTTACTTCAATATCCCATCCAGTAAATGTATCTGTTCCTTATATTAATTATTCTTCATTGCGGGGTGCCGGGCAGAGAGGGTTACAGGAAATGATCAAGTTCTGTATATCGAAAGGAATTAAATTAATCACAACATACGCAGTAACCGAGCCGTCTGCTCATTTAAAAACCAAGTACGGTTTTAAATTTGCGGATGAATTGTAGGCACCAGTGGAATAAACCTCAAAATGGGTGAACTGCCCCGTTTTTACATTTCCAGTTCGATATCACCCTGTGCCAGACAGCAGCAGGGCAGGATCTCATCCTCCTGAATAAACGCCAGCGGCTCTGTCAGCCAGGTCACCTGCCCGGCCAGCAGGCGGCAACGACAGGATCCGCAGTAGCCCTCGCGACACTGGTATTCAACTTCAACCTTGTGCGACTCAAGCGCCGCCAGCAGGGAAGGGTGTTCATCCCGGCACTGCAACTGGGTGCCGGTGATGCGCAGGGTAACGCGGCTCATCAGAGCTGGAAGTCGCTCAGGTCGTCGGTATTGACTTCAGAGTCAATCTGACCGACCAGATAGGAGCTGACTTCGACTTCCTGCGGCGCAACCTGGACGTTATCGGACACCAGCCAGGTGTTGATCCACGGAATCGGGTTGGAGCGGGTCTGGAACGGCAGGTCGAGGCCGACCGCCTGCATACGGATATTGGTGATGTACTCAATATACTGGCACAGAATGTCTTTGTTCAGGCCGATCATCGAACCGTCACGGAACAGATACTCTGCCCACTCTTTCTCCTGAACGGCCGCCTGCACAAACAGGTCGTAGCACGCCTGCTTGCACTCTTCGGCAATCTCCGCCATCTCCGGATCGTCAACGCCGGAACGCAGCAGGTTCAGCATATGCTGGGTGCCGGTCAGGTGTAGCGCTTCATCGCGGGCGATCAGGCGAATAATTTTGGCGTTGCCTTCCATCAGTTCGCGCTCGGCGAAGGCGAAGGAGCAGGCGAAGCTGACGTAGAAGCGGATCGCTTCCAGCGCGTTCACGCTCATCAGGCACAGATAGAGTTTCTTTTTCAGCTCGCGCAGGTTCACGGTCACGGTTTTACCGTTAACGGTGTGCGACCCTTCGCCCAGCAGATGCCAGTAGCTGGTCAGCTCAATCAGCTCGTCGTAGAAGGACGAAATACCTTCCGCACGCTTCAGGATCTGCTCGTTGGTCACGATGTCATCAAAGACGATGGCCGGATCGTTAACAATATTGCGGATGATATGGGTATAGGAGCGCGAGTGAATGGTTTCTGAGAAGGCCCAGGTTTCTACCCAGGTTTCCAGTTCCGGGATCGAGATCAGCGGCAGCAGCGCCACGTTCGGGCTGCGTCCCTGAATGGAGTCCAGCAGCGTCTGGTATTTCAGATTGCTGATGAAAATATGTTTTTCATGCTCAGGCAGTGCCTGGAAATCAATACGGTCGCGGGAAACGTCCACTTCTTCCGGTCGCCAGAAGAAGGAGAGCTGTTTTTCAATCAGCTTTTCGAAGATGTCATATTTTTGCTGGTCGTAGCGCGCCACGTTAACCGGCTGACCAAAGAACATCGGTTCCAGCAGCTGATCGTTTTTCGTCTGCGAAAAAGTGGTATAGGCCATGAGTGTGTCCTGTGGTGTTAATTTCCCTTAGCCCAACCTTCTCCCGGCGGGAGAAGGTTAAGGGCTGGGAGAAAGCTGATTAGATCTTACATGCGCCGCTTTCGCAGCCGTCATCCTGAATGGATGGCGCCAGGTCATCCTGGGCATCTTCCGCGCCGTCACGGGTGTTCTGATAGTACAGCGTTTTGACACCGAATTTATAGGCGGTGAGCAGATCTTTCAGCAACTGCTGCATCGGCACTTTTCCTGACGGGAAGCGTGACGGATCGTAGTTGGTGTTGGCAGAGATCGACTGGTCGATAAACTTCTGCATGATCCCTACCAACTGCAGGTAACCATCGTTATTCGGCATTTCCCACAGCAGTTCGTAGGCATCTTTCAGCTGCTCGTAGTCCGGCACCACCTGGCGCAGGATACCGTCTTTCGAGGCCTTGATGCTGACGTGGCCGCGCGGCGGCTCAATGCCATTGGTGGCGTTAGAGATCTGCGAAGAGGTCTCGGACGGCATCAGGGCAGACAGAGTGGAGTTACGCAGGCCGTGGGTTTTCACGGACTCACGCAGCTGTTCCCAGTCGTAGTGCAGCGGCTCGCTGGTAATGGCATCCAGGTCTTTCTTATAGGTATCGATCGGCATAATGCCTTTCGCATAGGTGGTTTCGTTAAACCACGGGCATGCGCCCTGTTCTTTCGCTAGCTCGTTAGACGCTTTCAGCAGGTAGTACTGAATGGCTTCGAAAGTATGGTGAGTCAGGTTGTTAGCGCTGCAGTCGGAGTAACGCTTGCCGTTTTTCGCCAGCCAGTAGGCAAAGTTGATCACGCCAACGCCCAGCGTACGGCGGCCCATTGCACCGCGTTTTGCTGCCGGGATTGGGTAATCCTGGTAGTCCAGCAGGGCGTCGAGCGCGCGGACAGCCAGAACAGCCAGCTCTTCCAGGTCATCAAGGCTGTCGATGGCGCCGAGGTTGAAGGCGGACAGCGTACAGAGCGCGATTTCACCGGTTTCGTCGTTAACATCTTCCAGCGGTTTGGTCGGCAGGGCGATTTCCAGGCACAGGTTAGACTGGCGCACCGGCGCGATAGTCGGATCGAACGGGCTGTGTGTGTTGCAGTGGTCAACGTTCTGAATATAGATACGACCAGTGGAGGCGCGCTCCTGCATCATCAGGGAGAACAGCTCAACAGCTTTGATACGCTGCTTACGAATGCTGTCGTCTTTTTCGTATTGGGTATACAGGCGCTCAAACTCGTCCTGATCGACAAAGAACGCATCGTACAGGCCGGGAACATCAGACGGGCTAAACAAGGTGATATCTTCGCCCTTCAGCAGACGGGTATACATCAGCTTATTGATCTGTACGCCGTAGTCCATATGACGCACGCGGTTGCCTTCAACACCACGGTTGTTTTTCAGTACCAGCAGGCTTTCAACTTCCAGATGCCACATTGGGTAGAAGAGGGTCGCCGCGCCGCCGCGCACGCCGCCCTGAGAGCAGGACTTCACCGCAGTCTGGAAGTGCTTGTAGAACGGAATACAGCCGGTGTGGAAGGCTTCACCGCCGCGGATCGGGCTGCCCAGCGCGCGGATGCGACCGGCGTTGATACCGATGCCGGCACGCTGGGAGACATATTTCACAATCGCGCTGGAGGTGGCGTTAATAGAATCCAGGCTGTCGCCGCACTCGATCAGTACGCAGGAGCTGAACTGACGGGTCGGGGTACGCACGCCGGACATAATCGGCGTCGGCAGCGAAATCTTAAAGGTGGATACCGCATCATAGAAACGCTTCACGTAGTCCAGACGGGTTTCACGCGGATAGTTAGAGAACAGGCAGGCCGCGACCAGGATATAAAGGAACTGTGCGCTCTCGTAGATCTCGCCGGTCACGCGGTTCTGAACCAGGTATTTTCCTTCCAGCTGCTTAACCGCAGCATAGGAGAAGTTCATATCGCGCCAGTGGTCGATAAAACCGTCCATCTGCTTGAATTCTTCTTCCGTATAGTCTTCCAGCAGATGATTGTCGTATTTGCCCAGCTCGATCATTTTGATAACGTGATCGTACAGAGCCGGCGGCTCAAACTGGCCGTAAGCTTTTTTACGCAGGTGGAAAATCGCCAGTCGAGCGGCCAGATACTGATAGTCCGGTGCATCGCGGGAGATCAAATCCGCTGCGGCTTTGATGATGGTCTCATGGATATCGCCGGTTTTGATGCCGTCATAGAACTGGATATGGGAACGCAGCTCAACCTGAGAAACAGAAACATTGTTCAGCCCTTCTGCCGCCCAATCCAGTACACGATGGATTTTGTCGAGATTGATGCGTTCAGTACGACCATCACGCTTTGTCACCAGCAGACTCTGATTCATAATTTACCTGTTCGTGAAAGAAAAATATCCCCCGCTTATCCACAGCGCAGCCTTGTGACTAACTCTGTGGATAAATACTACATCCAGGGGGGGTGCGATAAGGGAAACGCTATATAGTGAGTATTCTAGTAACTAATCTTTTGAGTACAAGAGTTGATTTTGAGGTTAAATTGAGGTTGCGAAAGGGTGAAAATGGCTAAGTCCTTATGGCATAAGGCCTGCGGGGCATGTCAATCATCTGGCAAAAAAATGATAATTTGTTCGTATGTCGATTTCTTCTACGGGTGTCATTTTTCGGTAATATGACGTAGCGCAAATACCATTATTTTTTCCTATTTTTGATGTCCCTGCGATCCACCTGAAGCCGGGTAAATCGCAGGGGGAATAGGTTGTCTTAACCGATCTTAATCGGCTTTCGCGGTGGTGTGCACCATATAGTTAACGTCAACGCCTGGACCCAGCTTGAAATGGTCAGTAAGCGGGTTGTAGTGTAGGCCGGTCATATGACGTTCCTGCAGCGGCGTGGCATCGACCCAGCTGAGCAATTCAGACGGCTTAATAAACTTTTTCACATCGTGGGTGCCTTTTGGCACTATCCCCAGCACATACTCGGCACCGACGACCGCCATCAGCCAGGCTTTACCGTTACGGTTGATGGTAGAAAAGAAGACGTGACCGCCCGGTTTTACCAGGCGCGCGCAGGCGTTGACGACTGACTGCGGGTCCGGCACGTGCTCAAGCATCTCCATACAGGTCACCACATCGTAGCGCCCGGCGTGCTTGTCGGCGTGGGCCTCAACGGTTTCCTGCACATAGTCCAGGGTGATACCCGATTCCAGGGCATGAAGGCGCGCAACCTGGAGCGGTTCAAAGCCCATATCCAGTCCGGTAACCGTTGCGCCTTCGCGGGCCATACTTTCGGCGAGGATCCCGCCGCCGCAGCCAACGTCCAGCACCGTTTTATCAAACAGACCGTCGGCGCGTTCGCCGATATAGCCAAGACGCAGCGGGTTGATACGGTGCAGTGGCTTGAATTCGCCTTCCAGATCCCACCAACGCGAGGCGACGGCTGCAAATTTGGCGATCTCTTCATGGTCTACGTTCTGAGCCACCGACGATTTTTCGGCATTCATGGGCGCTTTTACTCCTTCTTCAGTCAGACCGCAGAGTATATCAGCACGGGCGTGTGAATAAAGCGCCGCTCGGGAGTTATAGATTTACCTCAATCAACTCGACTGTGTTATAATTTGCGACCTTTGAATCCGGGATACAGTAAGAGGGATAGCGGTTAGATGAGCGACCTTGCGAGAGAAATTACACCGGTTAACATCGAGGAAGAGCTGAAGAGTTCCTATCTGGACTATGCGATGTCGGTCATTGTTGGCCGTGCGCTGCCGGATGTCCGCGATGGCTTAAAGCCGGTACACCGTCGCGTACTATACGCCATGAACGTATTAGGCAATGACTGGAATAAAGCCTATAAAAAATCTGCCCGTGTCGTTGGTGATGTTATCGGTAAATACCATCCCCACGGTGATTCCGCAGTGTATGACACCATCGTTCGTATGGCGCAGCCATTCTCCTTACGTTACATGCTGGTTGATGGCCAGGGTAACTTCGGTTCCGTAGACGGCGACTCCGCTGCGGCGATGCGTTATACGGAAATCCGTATGTCGAAAATCGCTCACGAGCTGATGGCCGATCTGGAAAAAGAGACGGTCGACTTCGTTGATAACTATGACGGCACGGAAAAAATTCCGGACGTCATGCCGACGAAAATCCCCAACCTGCTGGTCAACGGTTCGTCCGGTATTGCCGTCGGGATGGCGACCAACATTCCACCGCATAACCTGACGGAAGTGATCAACGGCTGTCTGGCCTATATCGACGATGAAGACATCAGCGTTGAAGGACTGATGGAACACATCCCGGGGCCTGACTTCCCGACCGCCGCCATTATTAATGGCCGTCGCGGCATTGAAGAGGCTTACCGTACCGGCCGCGGTAAAATCTATATCCGCGCCCGCGCGGACGTGGAAGCTGACGCGAAAACCGGTCGTGAAACCATTATCGTGCACGAAATTCCGTATCAGGTGAACAAAGCGCGCCTGATCGAGAAAATTGCCGAGCTGGTTAAAGATAAACGCGTTGAAGGCATCAGCGCGCTGCGTGACGAGTCTGATAAAGACGGGATGCGCATCGTGATTGAAGTGAAACGCGATGCGGTCGGTGAAGTGGTGCTCAACAACCTCTATTCACAGACCCAGCTACAGGTCTCCTTCGGTATCAACATGGTTGCTCTGCACCATGGCCAGCCGAAAATCCTGAACCTGAAAGATATTCTTTCCGCGTTCGTGCGCCACCGCCGCGAAGTGGTAACGCGCCGTACCATTTTCGAGCTGCGTAAAGCACGCGATCGTGCGCACATCCTCGAAGCGCTGGCGGTTGCGCTGGCCAACATCGACCCGATTATCGAACTGATCCGTCGCGCGCCGACCCCGGCTGAAGCGAAAGCAGGCCTGGTGGCTCAGGCGTGGGATCTGGGTAACGTGGCGTCGATGCTGGAACGTGCAGGCGATGATGCTGCGCGTCCTGAGTGGCTGGAGCCAGAGTTCGGCGTTCGTGCCGGTAAATACTACCTGACCGAACAGCAGGCACAGGCGATTCTGGATCTGCGTCTGCAGAAACTGACCGGCCTTGAGCATGAAAAACTGCTCGATGAGTATAAAGAACTACTGGAACAGATTGCCGAGCTGCTGCATATCCTCGGCAGCGCTGACCGTCTGATGGAAGTGATTCGTGAGGAGCTTACACTTATCCGCGATCAGTTCGGTGACGAGCGCCGTACGGAAATCACGGCCAACAGCTCTGATATCAACATCGAAGATCTGATCAACCGTGAAGACGTGGTGGTCACCCTGTCGCATCAGGGCTATGTGAAGTATCAGCCGCTGACCGACTACGAAGCACAGCGTCGTGGTGGTAAAGGCAAATCGGCCGCACGTATCAAAGAAGAAGACTTTATTGACCGTCTGCTGGTCGCTAATACCCATGACACGATCCTCTGCTTCTCCAGCCGTGGTCGCCTGTACTGGATGAAAGTGTATCAGCTTCCGGAAGCCAGCCGCGGTGCGCGCGGACGTCCGATCGTTAACCTGCTGCCGCTGGAAGCCAACGAACGTATCACGGCGATTCTGCCGGTACGTGAGTATGCCGAGGGCGTTAACGTCTTTATGGCGACCGCCAGCGGTACGGTGAAGAAAACGGCGCTGACCGAGTTCAGCCGTCCGCGTTCTGCCGGTATCATCGCCGTTAACCTGAACGAAGGCGATGAGCTGATTGGGGTTAACCTGACCGACGGCAACGACGACGTCATGCTGTTCTCTGCCGCCGGTAAAGTGGTGCGCTTTAAAGAGAGCGCGGTGCGTGCGATGGGCCGTACGGCCACCGGCGTACGCGGTATTCGCCTTGCGGAAAGCGACAGCGTGGTTTCGCTTATCGTTCCACGTGGCGAAGGTGCTATCCTGACGGTGACTCAGAACGGCTACGGTAAACGTACCGCCGAGACCGAGTACCCGACCAAATCCCGTGGTACCCAGGGCGTTATCTCTATCAAGGTGACCGAGCGTAATGGCTCCGTTGTTGGCGCGGTACAGGTGGACGACTGCGATCAGATCATGATGATTACCGATGCGGGCACTCTGGTGCGTACTCGCGTGTCGGAAATCAGCGTGGTGGGCCGTAACACTCAGGGCGTTATTCTGATCCGTACCGCGGAAGACGAAAACGTCGTGGGTCTACAGCGCGTCGCCGAACCGGTAGATGACGAAGAGCTGGATTCTATCGACGGTAGCGTGGCGGAAGGGGATGATGACATCGCCCTGGAAGCGGAGACTGATGACGACGTGGCGGATGACGCTGACGAGTAATCGTTGTTCTTCTCTATTAAAGGCCGGGCTTCCGGCCTTTTTTCATGGTGCGGTACAGCAGGCGAATGTTGCGGCTCTGCGCATTTACCGCTACTTTAACCACATTTGATTAACCGGCTTCGGCGGAGCAACGCCCCCTTGAAATATCTGGTCTCCTTCCGTTCCACCCTAAAAGTGTCGCGCTATCTGTTCCGGGCGCTGGCGCTGCTACTATGGCTCCTGATTGTCCTGATTTCGGTGTTTTACATCGTGAATGCGCTGCATCAGAAAGAGTCGGAAATCCGCAAAGAGTTTAACCTCAACTCGGATCAGGCCCAGCGCTATATCCAGCGTACCGCCGACGTGATGAATGAGCTGAAGTACATCGCTGAGAATCGGCTGACGACGGATAACGGCGTACCAGGCGCGCGCGTGCGAAAAGACATACCTGAAGCGCCGGCGTTTGAGCCGCTGTTCCAGGACTCTGACTGCCATGCAGTAAGCAGTTCCTGGAGCGGGTCGCTGGAGTCGCTGGCATTGTTTATGCGCTACTGGCGGGAAAATTTCTCCGCCGCCTACGACCTTAACCGCGTTTTCTTGATCGGCAGCGATAACCTGTGTATGGCGAATTTCGGCATCCGCGATATGCCGATAGAGGGCGGGGATGCACTGAAGTCGCTGCACGAGCGCATTATGAAATACCGCAATGCTCCCCAGGAAGAGCGGGGCAATAACCTGTTCTGGATAAGCCAGGGTGGGCGTCCAGGCGTTGGCTACTTCTACTCGTTGACGCCGGTATACCTCGCTAACCGCCTGCAGGGGATGCTGGGCATTGAACAGTCTATTCGGATGGAAAATTTCTTCACCCCCGGCAGCCTGCCGATGGGCGTGACGATCCTCGATGAAAACGGGCATCCGCTGATTGACCTGAGCGGGCCGGAAAACGTACTGAAGGTCGATCCGCGCTGGATGCAGGAGCGCTCGTGGTTTGGCTATTCCGAGGGCTATCGCGACCTGGTGCTGAAAAAAAACCTGCCGCCTTCCTCGCTGAGCGTCGTCTATTCGGTGCCGGTGGATATGGTGCTGGAGCGGATCCGGATGCTGATCCTCAATGCGGTATTGCTGAACGTGCTGATTGGCATTGCGCTGTTTACGCTCGCGCGGATGTACGAACGCCGTATCTTTATCCCGGCGGAAGCTGACGCCCAGCGACTGGAAGAACACGAGCAGTTTAACCGCAAGATTGTCGCTTCCGCGCCGGTGGGGATCTGTATTCTGCGAACCCTTGACGGGACTAATATCCTGAGTAACGAGCTGGCGCATAATTACCTTAATATGCTGACCCACGAAGACAGGCAGAGGCTGACGCAGATTATTTGCGGGCAGCAGGTTAACTTCGTTGATGTGCTGACCAGCAATAACACTAACCTGCAGATAAGCTTTGTCCACTCGCGCTACCGTAATGAAAACGTGGCTATCTGCGTCCTGGTTGACGTCAGTTCGCGCGTCAAAATGGAAGAGTCTTTGCAGGAGATGGCGCAGGCCGCAGAGCAGGCCAGTCAGTCAAAATCCATGTTCCTTGCCACCGTCAGTCACGAGCTGCGCACGCCGCTGTACGGCATTATCGGTAACCTCGATCTGTTGCAGACCAAAGAGCTGCCGAAGGGCGTTGACCGCCTGGTGACGGCAATGAATAACTCATCCAGCCTGCTGCTTAAAATCATCAGCGATATTCTCGACTTCTCGAAGATTGAATCAGAACAGCTGAAGATTGAGCCGCGCGAGTTTTCGCCGCGCGAGGTGATGAACCATATTACCGCCAACTACCTGCCGCTGGTGGTACGTAAGCAAATTGGACTCTACTGCTTTATCGATCCCGATGTTCCGCTGCAGATGAACGGCGACCCGATGCGTCTTCAGCAGGTTATTTCTAACCTGCTCAGTAATGCGATCAAATTTACTGACACCGGCTGTATCATTCTGGACGTGCGCTGTGACGAGTTCTATCTCAACATTCGTGTGCGCGATACGGGCGTTGGGATCGCGGCCAAAGAGGTGGTGCGACTGTTCGATCCCTTCTTCCAGGTGGGAACCGGCGTGCAGCGTAATTTCCAGGGGACAGGTCTGGGTCTGGCCATCTGTGAAAAACTGATTGGCATGATGGATGGAGATATCTCGGTCGATTCCGAGCCGGGTATGGGCAGCCAGTTTACCATCCGTATTCCGCTGTACGCTGTGCAGGAAGTACCTGCTATCGGCAGTGATGATTTAACACAAAAACGCTGCTGGCTGGCGGTGCGTAATGCTTCGCTGAATACTTTCCTGAGCACTCTGCTGACGCGCAGCGGCGTGCAGGTTGCCGGGTATGACGGGCAAACGCCTGGCGCAGACGACACTCTGATTACCGATGACGACCTGCAGCAGCCCTGGTCCGGGCGGGCGGTCATTGTTTTCTGTCCGCGACATATTGGCATTCCGCTGGAGAGGGCGCCGGGAGAATGGCTGCACAGCGTGGCGTCGCCGCACGAGCTGATTACGCTGCTCGGCAGGATCTACCGTATCAAGGTGGATAATGCTAACAGCGGACCTGTGCTTCCGGCTGCAGATGAAGACGATGTACGCAATGACGATATGATGATTCTGGTGGTGGACGACCATCCGATTAACCGTCGTTTGCTGGCGGATCAGCTGGGGTCCCTCGGTTATCAGTGCAAAACGGCGGTTGACGGCGTTGATGCACTGAATGTCCTGAGCAAAAACCATATCGATATTATTTTAAGCGACGTTAATATGCCGAATATGGACGGCTATCGTCTGACCCTGCGTATTCGCCAGCTTGGACTGACGTTGCCGGTGGTAGGCGTCACGGCAAACGCGCTGGCCGAAGAGCGGCAGCGATGCCTGGAGTCTGGCATGGATAGCTGTCTGTCGAAACCGGTGACGCTGGATGTGCTTAAGCAAACCCTGTCGTTATACGCCAGCCGGGTAAGAAACGCGCGGTCATAATGTCAGTGCAGAGATGAAAAAAAACCGACAATCATTGCCGGTTTTTTTGGGGAGAACTTACTCTTTGTCGGCTGGGGTCAGCGAAACGGAAGAGAGGTAATTCAGTAGAGCAATATCGTTTTCCACGCCCAGTTTCATCATTGCCGATTTCTTCTGGCTACTGATGGTTTTAATGCTGCGGTTCAGCTTTTTGGCGATCTCCGTTACCAGGAAACCTTCGGCAAACAGACGCAGAACTTCACTCTCTTTCGGCGACAGACGTTTGTCACCGTAGCCGCCGGCGCTGATTTTTTCCAGCAGGCGGGAAACGCTTTCCGGGGTAAATTTCTTACCCTTTTGCAGCGCGGCCAGCGCTTTCGGCAGATCCGTTGGTGCACCCTGTTTCAGGACGATCCCTTCGATATCAAGATCCAGTACGGCACTGAGGATCGCCGGGTTATTGTTCATGGTCAGAACAATAATCGAAATGCTCGGGAAGTGACGCTTAATGTATTTGATCAGAGTGATGCCGTCACCGTATTTGTCACCGGGCATCGAAAGGTCGGTGATCAGAACGTTAGCATCCAGTTTTGGCAGGTTGTTAATCAGGGCTGTGGAATCTTCAAATTCGCCAACAACGTTTACCCATTCGATCTGTTCAAGTGACTTACGAATACCGAACAGTACAATCGGATGGTCATCGGCAATAATTACGTTCATATTGTTCATGTATTAGGCTACCTTGCTACAGCAGGCTCTTGACGTAAGCGTCAATGTTGCTGATATATTTTTCTGTTCCTGGAACGTCCTTCTCGCGAATGAGCTGTTCCAGCGTTTCACATAACTGTTTGCCGGGTACCAGGTTGAGCATGGCAAACACCCCCTTGAGGCGGTGCGCTGTCTGTGCCAGCGCCGCAAAATCGCGCGACGACGACTCAGTATACAACCTCATAACATCATCCGGAACCGTATCGACAAACAACGCGTAATAGCCGCTGGCGTGAAGCTCGGCGCTTTCATCGCCTCCGGTCGGTGGTTCCACCACCTCTTCCTGAGCCAGTTGCTCTTCAATCAGTTGTAGCACGGCTTCCTGCATAGCATTACTTAGATTGAAGTTGACGCGCAGCTGACCAGGGCCAATTTTGCGCACGCCAGCCTCATCATCGCTTAAAAGCAAGCCGGAGGCAGTAAGATTAGACGGATTATCAGTTAAAAACAGGTCATATTCTTGACTTACCAGTCTTTCATCGGGGCTGATGCAGCTGGCACCCCAGTTTTCGAGCTGGCGAACGACGATGGTACGTATCTCATTTGAGATGATATCAATCATCGCGACCACATCATCAAGCAGGCGTTCTTCCTCAATTCCCTGCTGCGCGCGCGCGGCCATTTTTACGTGCAGCGTATAACGTGTGCCCAGTGATTCCCGCGCTTTAATATTCAGATGACCGCCGAGCTTACGTGCCAGCTGGTCGCATAGCCAGAAGGTGAGAGGATTGGCATTGCCGTAGCCGTCAGCCTGGGTGCTGTTCAGGAACGGGAAATGCAGATTATCAATTTCGCTGGCCGTTACGCCAACGCCGGTATCGAGAACGCGGAAGGTGAGGCGGTCTTCCTCGGACTCATCACCGGCGACTTCAAGCGTAATTTTACCGATTTGCGTGGTGGTTACCGCATACTGAATTAATAGCAGCAAAATACGGCGTAGCGCATCGCGATCGCCATGACGCTCTTCATTCGCCGGCAGCGGGTTATTGATCAGCAGCTGCAAACCCTTGCGCTTAATCATCGGCAGGACTTCTGGCACCACTTCATCAATCAGGTCCTGGATGGAGAACAGCGAGGGCATGCTTTTCCAGCTGTCATTTTCCAGAATATTGGCGAGCTGAATTTCATCCACCATGCGTGCCAGCACATCGGCATGTTGCGCCAGCTTTTTACTCTGTCCGGTATCCAGCGCCGAGGCTTCTTCAACCAGCGCATCGATCGGCTGCCTGAGCGCGTTGCCAATATTCTGCATAAAGGCGGTGCGGCCCTGCTGGTTCTTTTCATACAGGCGCTGCGCCTGCTTAAGCTTCCTGGTGACCAGCACTTCCCGGTCCTGATCGCGAATAATGAAAATTTGCGTACGCTGGGTGACCTGACTGCGGAACTGGCGGATCTCATAGAGCTCATTATTAATGGTCGCCTGAATCACCCCCTGATGCTGTTCCGCCATGCTGGTGATGTTTTGCAGATTCAGATGCGGGAGCAGGTGATCGGCAATTTTGTTGCTGATCACCGTACGGTTAGACTCCTGATCGTGCACCAGCAGCCCGAGTGGAAGCAGAGAGACAATCTCTTCATTAAGGGCGCGCAGTATGCGCAGCTCATTGCTGGCACCGGAGTGAGAAGATGAAGCATCAAGCTGGCATCCTGGCTGATGGCGGAACGTGACGTAGCCGAATACAGCCAGCGCCAGCAGGCCGATATTCAGCAGCAACGGCAGCAAAATATTTTGCAGCGTATCGAGCAGCAGGGTGCCGAACGGCACCTGCCAGACAAGACGGGTATTCGTCGTATCGACGGAAGCGACGATCTCAATCCGCGAACTGTTGAAATTAATGGCGACGCTGTCGGTCGGATCTTTATCGTTATGGCGCAGATTGCTTTGTGTCGGATCGGGCTCAAGGCGGAAGCTGTCCAGCGGCATTCCCGGAGGGATTAGATCGTTAATCGGTAGATCGAATGCCACCACCGTTGCCAGATGCCCGGGCTGGTTGAACGTCGTGCGCAGCGTAAAGTAATGACCGTTTTGCCAGGCGAGACGGCGCAGGGACGAGAAGCTCTCCCGCTCATCAAGCGCGTTTGCCTGCTGTAGCATTTCGGCACGACGGGAGTCGACAATACTGCTGATAGTCGACTCTTTAAAGCCAGAGGAGAGGTCCTTTAGCGGCAGCGTGGAGATCAAAATCAGGCTGTTGTCCTGGCCGTTCAGGTAATACATCGACCAGGGAATTGTTTCTGCACCCCACAGCGTGTCGAGATAAGTCGACATACGCTGGGTCATCTCCAGGGTCGAGCCATCATGGGAACCAAAGATCAGCGCTTCCGTTTTACGGCGCGGTTTTTCCAGATAGTAGACATCCTGCTTAAGACGCGTTTCCTGGAGTCCTTCGCTGGAGGCGGTGCTGCTGGTGGCTGCGATGGTGTCATAAATCTGCCGTGTCGCATAGCGCCAGGTGTCAATACGCTTATGCAGCGCATGGGTCGTATCAACAATCTGGTAGCTCTTATCTTTGAGCCACGCATTGACCGCGCTCTGCACCATAACGCCCAGCGTTACCAGCAGCACGATAATCATCAGCAGGAAAAATCGCGTGATGCTCGCCGGCATCAGAGAAAACTTGTTTGGCATCATTGTGTCAGGATGACTCATCAGTATGTAACCAGGATACTGCAGGCAGTATATACACAAAACCTTCACGGTTGCAGTGTGCCATCAGCGAATGCTACCGGTATCTATAGATTAAAGTGCATTTATGAAATGTGTGAGGCTAAGCGGATTCTTCACCGCGGGGAAAAGGGGCAAACGGCGTCGGCCTGTATAAATAATGACGCAGAATGCGAAGGGAATAGCACGAAATAACAAGACGTTACTTAATGACTTATAAAACAAATCGGTTATTTAATATTATTTCAATTAGTTAATAGTTGTTATGATTTCACTGCGGTAGCATGAGAAGCGTATTTTTGCGTAAAGAAAGGTAAAAAAACCGGATGCAGGGCATCCGGTAGAAATGATTTTAAACGAACATTCATTGCTGAATGAAGGTAATAAATAAAGTTAATGATGATAGCGAGACTATTTTAGTTGCGAGTGAAGATTTTTTTTTGGCATTCAGTGCTGTATTGATATTGTTGTTTATGGTATTGTTTTTACTATGTTTTATATTTTCTTTGATTAATGGTGCGCTATTATTGACGATTCGTGCCGCTTAAAAGTTCCCCCCTGATTACGAAATGAAATGTCTTTATGGATAAATGAAACATCTTAGAAATTTTCGTATCATAATCTTATTGGATTATTCTGGTTTTTCCCGCACAATAAATCGGCCAACTGATTGAGGGTTAATCAGTAAAGCAGTGGCAATAAAAATGCATATAACGAGGGTTAATAACATGAAAGTTAAAGTACTGTCCCTTCTGGTACCGGCTCTGCTGGTAGCAGGCGCAGCAAATGCAGCTGAAATTTACAACAAAGATGGCAATAAATTAGATCTGTACGGCAAAGTAGCCGGCCTGCACTACTTCTCAAACGACGACGGTAGCGACGGCGACCAGACCTACGTGCGTCTCGGTATCAAAGGCGAAACGCAGATTAACGACCAGTTGACCGGTTACGGCCAGTGGGAATACAACGTGCAGGCTAACACCGACGAAAACCAGAATGATGCATGGACTCGTCTGGCGTTTGCTGGTCTGCGCTTTGGCGATGCGGGGTCTTTCGACTACGGTCGTAACTACGGCGTTATCTACGACGTCACCTCCTGGACCGACGTCCTGCCAGAGTTCGGCGGCGACACCTACGGTGCAGATAACTTTATGCAGTCCCGTGCCAACGGCGTTGCAACCTACCGTAATACTGACTTCTTCGGTCTGGTGGAAGGTCTGAACTTCGCCCTGCAGTACCAGGGTAAAAACGGCAGCGTCAGCGGTGAAAACGATGGAGGTCGTAGCACTCTGCGTCAGAACGGTGACGGCTATGGCGCAGCGGTAACTTACGATCTGGGCGCAGGCTTTGGTATCGGTGCTGCGGCATCTACCTCCAAACGTACCGCAGATCAGAATGCAGCTGGCGTATACGGTAGTGGCGATCGTGCTGATGTGTACAGCGGTGGCCTGAAATATGACGCTAACAACGTTTACCTGGCAGCACAGTACTCCCAGACCTACAACGCAACGCGTTTTGGTACCTCTAACGGTAGCAGCCCGACTCCAGCATTTGGTTTTGCTGACAAAGCTCAGAACTTTGAAGTGGTTGCACAGTACCAGTTCGACTTCGGCCTGCGTCCGTCCATCGCTTACCTGCAGTCTAAAGGTAAAAAAATCAGCAACGGTACCGTTGATGCCGGCGATCAGGATCTGCTGAAATATGTTGATGTGGGCGCGACTTACTACTTCAACAAAAACATGTCTACCTACGTGGACTACAAAATTAACCTGATGGATGCTAACGACTTTACTCGCGCTGCCGGTATTGCGACGGATGACGTTGTTGCTCTGGGTCTGGTTTACCAGTTCTAAGCGCATATGTTTTAACGAAAGGGACCGTCGGGTCCCTTTTTTTATGGCAAAATCTCCCCCGTATTATTCCTCTCTTTATACTGACCCGGAACGGGTAAAAGGAACCGCACCGATGGTAACCGCATTTCTTCGTCTTACATTACTGGCGATCGCTATGGCCGTGGTCGGCTGTGATGTTCCCGACAGGCCTACGAAACCCGCCAGCTCAACGGTGCTGGAGGGGAAAACCATGGGCACTTCCTGGCGGGTTAGCGTGGTGGGGCTGGATGATAGCCGTCGCCAGTCATTACAGCAAAAAATTCAGGCCCGGCTGGATGCTGACGACCATTTACTCTCCACCTGGAAGACCGATTCCGCTCTGATGTGTTTTAATCAAACGCCCGCAACCGCCGCCTGGCCGGTAAGCGAAGAGATGGCCGATATTGTCACCCTGGCGCTGAGAATCGGTGAGAAAACCGGCGGCGCGATGGATATTACCGTCGGCCCACTGGTGAATCTGTGGGGATTCGGTCCCGGGCAGCAGCCGGTGAAAACGCCGACGCAGGCGCAAATCGACGCGGCGCGCACCCGTACGGGCCTGCAGCATCTGAAGGTAATGAATACCGCCACCCGGCAGTACCTGCAAAAAGATCTTCCCGACCTGTTTGTCGATCTCTCCACCGTGGGCGAGGGCTACGCGGCCGATCGTCTGGCGCGACTGATGGAACAGGAAGGACTGTCCCGCTATCTGGTCTCCGTCGGTGGTGCGCTGGTCAGTCGTGGTATGAACGCGAGCGGTGAACCCTGGCGCGTGGCGATCCAGAAGCCAACGGATCGCGAGAACGCTGTTCAGGCCATTGTTGATATTAACGGCCACGGTATCAGTACCTCCGGCAGCTACCGTAACTACTATGAGCTCGACGGTAAGCGGATCTCTCATGTGATTGACCCGCAAACCGGGCGACCTATCACCCATAACCTGGTGTCGGTGACGGTCATCGCCCCGACGGCGCTGGAGGCTGACGGCTGGGATACCGGACTGATGGTGCTGGGCCAGGAAAAAGCACAGCAGGTTGCACGTGAACAGGGCCTGGCGGTCTATATGATCAGCAAAGAAAGGGATGGTTTTACCACCTGGATGTCACCGCAGTTTGCAGGCTTCTTGCAGAGTGAAAAGAATTAAAGCGCAAGATTGCGGTTTTTTATCCGGGGCGCGGGTAGCAGAGTAGGGCTACCCTTACAGAAGGAGACTGCGATGAACACCTATACCGATGACGATGCGCGCTGGCAGGCGGTAGTTCAGCGTGATGAGCAGGCCAATGGTCAGTTTGTTTTCGCCGTATTAACGACCGGCATTTTTTGCCGCCCTTCCTGCCGTGCCCGACACGCTCTGCGCCAGAACGTACGCTTTTATGGCGATGCCGACGCTGCGGCAGCGGCAGGCTTTCGCCCTTGCAAGCGCTGCCAGCCTGATAAACGGCATCCCCGGCAGCAGCTTCTGGATAAAATAGCCCACGCCTGTCGCCTGCTGGAGCGGGAGATGCCCATCACCCTCGGCCAGCTGGCGGAAGCCGTGGCGATAAGTCCTTATTATTTGCATCGTCAGTTCAAATCCGTGACCGGTATGACGCCAAAAGCCTGGCAGCAATCCTTCCGGGCGCGTCGTTTACGGACTTCGCTTGCCCGGGGCGCGCCGGTCACCGACGCGCTGCTAAACGCCGGTTTTCCTGATGCCAGCAGCTACTACCGGCAGGCCGATGCCGCGCTTGGCATGACTGCCCGTCAGTACCGGCGTGGTGAGGCCGCTGTACACTATACCCTCGGAAACTGCTCCCTGGGACGCTGCCTGGTTGCGGAAAGCGATCGCGGCGTTTGCGCGGTCCTGCTGGGAGACAGCGATGCGGCCCTGACGGCTGAACTGCGCCAGCAATTTCCTCAGGCTCAGCGCGCAGAGGCTGATGAGGCGTTTGCTGGACGGGTCGCACAGGTGATCCGCAGTCTTGATGGCGACAGGGTTCCGCTGTCGCTGCCGCTGGATATTCGCGGTACCGCATTCCAGCTCAGGGTCTGGCAGGCGCTGCGGGCGATACCCGTCGGCAGCACCGCCAGCTATGCCGAGGTGGCGACAGCGATGGGGCAGCCAAATGCCGTTCGGGCGGTGGCACGGGCCTGTGCTGCCAATATGCTTGCCATTATTGTTCCCTGTCATCGGGTTATCCGCAGCGACGGCGGGCTGTCGGGCTATCGCTGGGGAACGGAACGTAAAGCGCGGTTGCTACAGCGCGAAGCTAAAACGCAGGAGAGGTAATGCTGGATCTCTTTGCCGATGCTGAACCCTGGCAGGAACCGCTGGGGCCGGGGGCCGTAGTGCTTCGACGCTTTGCGCTGGCGGAGTCAGCTGCATTACTGGTGGACATTACCGCCGTGGCCGAACGTTCCCCGTTTCGCCAGATGGTGACGCCGGGCGGCTACACCATGTCGGTGGCGATGACCAACTGTGGTGACGTGGGCTGGACAACCGATGCCAGGGGCTACCTCTATTCACCGTACGATCCACTTAGCGGCAAGCGCTGGCCCCCGATGCCGACAGGTTTTCTGTCGCTGGCGCAGCGGGCCGCGCTGGAGGCGGGCTATTCCGGTTTTCAGCCCGATGCCTGCCTGATTAACCGCTACTTGCCGGGCACGAAGCTCTCTTTGCATCAGGATAAAGACGAGGCCCGTCTGGATGCGCCTATTGTCTCGGTCTCTCTGGGGTTGCCCGCCGTGTTTCAGTTTGGCGGTGCGCAACGCAGCGATCCCCTGGAGCGGCTGCTACTGGAACACGGTGATGTGGTGGTATGGGGCGGTGAATCGCGCCTGTGGTATCACGGTATTCAGCCCCTCAAGCCTGGAGAGCATCCGGCTACCGGTAAGTGCCGCTACAACCTGACTTTCCGACGCGCGGGCGAATAGCGAATAAAAATCAGAATTATTCTTGCTGTCCACCGTCAGCAGTTTACACTGCTGGCTCTTTTTTCTACTCCGGACTGTTGTTATGGAACTTCTTCTTGTTGTCTGGCGCCAGTATCGCTGGCCTTTCATCGCCGTGATGGCGCTGAGTCTGATTAGTGCCGCGCTGGGTATTGGCCTTATCGCCTTTATCAACCTGCGATTAATCGAAACCGTGGATAACACCCTGATGGTTCTGCCAGAATTTCTTGGTCTGCTGCTGTTGCTGATGGCGGTGACCCTGGGTTCACAGCTGGCTTTAACCACGCTGGGGCACCATTTTGTTTACCGTCTGCGCGGCGAATTTATTAAGCGTATCCTCGATACGCCGATTGCGCGGATCGAAAAAGTTGGCAGCGCCTCGCTGCTTGCCGGGCTGACCAGCGACGTGCGTAATATCACCATTGCTTTTGTGCGCCTGCCCGAGCTGGTGCAGGGCGTGATCCTGAGCTTCGGCTGTGCGTCTTATCTGGCCTGGCTGTCGAGCAAAATGCTGCTGATAACGGCCCTGTGGCTGGTTATCACCATCTGGGGCGGTTTTATGCTGGTTTCCCGGGTCTACCGCCATATGGCCATACTGCGCGAAACTGAAGATAAGCTGTATAAAGACTATCAGACCGTGCTGGAGGGGCGTAAAGAGCTGACCCTGAACCGCGAACGCGCCGAGCATATCTTCAACAACCTCTATCTGCCCGACGCGCGCGAGTATCGCCATAATATTATTCGCGCCGACACTTTCCATCTGAGTGCGGTTAACTGGTCGAATATTATGATGCTGGGCGCGATTGGCCTGGTATTCTGGATGGCGAACAGCCTCGGCTGGGCGGATACCAACGTGGCGGCGACCTACTCGCTAACCCTGCTGTTCCTGCGTACGCCGCTGCTCTCTGCGGTTGGGGCGTTGCCTACGCTGCTGACCGCGCAGGTTGCTTTTAACAAGCTGAACAAATTCGCGCTGGCACCGTTCCGTGCTGAATTCCCGAAACCGCAATCCCACGCGGGCTGGAAGACGCTTGAACTGCGGGATGTGTTATTCCATTACGATAACAACACCTTCTCCGTCGGGCCGATTAATATGACCCTGAAGCGGGGCGAGCTGGTGTTTCTGATCGGCGGTAACGGCAGTGGAAAATCGACTCTGGCGATGCTATTGACCGGACTCTATCAGCCGATTTCCGGTGAGATCCTGCTTGACGGTGAGCTGCTGGCGGTGGATAAACCGGAAGATTACCGCAAGCTCTTCTCCGCCGTGTTTACCGATGTCTGGCTGTTCGATCAACTGCTTGGTCCGGAAGGTAAAGTGGCCGATCCTGTTCTGGTCGATAAATGGCTTACTCAGCTGCAGATGGCGCACAAGATCACGCTGGACGGCGGTAAAATCCTCGATCTCAATCTCTCCAAAGGGCAGAAAAAACGCGTGGCGCTGCTGCTGGCGCTGGCGGAAGAGCGCGATATCATCATGCTGGATGAGTGGGCAGCCGATCAGGACCCGCATTTCCGCCGCGAGTTCTACCAGATCCTGCTGCCGCTGATGCAGCAGATGGGGAAAACCATCTTTGCTATCAGCCATGACGATCACTACTTTATCCACGCCGATCGTCTGCTGGAGATGCGTAACGGCCAGCTTAGCGAGCTGACCGGCGAAGAGCGCGCCGCCGCTTCCCGCGACGCGGTTGCCCGTACCGCCTGATGCAGGCGCTCCCCAGGATTTTCGGGGGAGCGCGTGCTGTTTTTTTCATCATCCCTTCCGACTGTTTATTATTATTTACATAACCCCGCGCTATCATTAACTCGCCGCCCGATTGTCGGGCGGGTTGAACACAAAGGGGTTGCCTCCACATGTCCGTTTTGCCAAAAAACAGCGCCCGACTGCGCGATGAAGAGCGTGCGCGACTCATCTGGTTACTCTCCACCGATAAAGCGGTCACTTCGGCATTGCTGGGCAAGCTCACCCTTGCCGAACAGTATGACGATGGTACGCTGGCAGACGATCTTGCCGAAGTCGGGGTACTGGTGGCACACCTGCGTCCTGCGGATCTCGCCGACACGCTGGAGGCGCTGCCGTCAGAAGAACGCCATGCGCTGTGGCGAATGGTGGAGGATGACAAGCGCGGTAAGGTCCTGCTTGAGGCATCGGAAAACGTCTGGGAAGACCTGATTGACGGGATGAGCGACAGGGCGCTGCTCGACGCCCTGCAAACCCTGGATATCGATGAACAAATTTACCTGGTTCAGCACCTGCCGCGCGATCTGACCGGTCGCCTGATGGCCAGCCTGCCGCCTGAGCAGAGGGCGCGAGTACGCCAGGTGATGCATTACGATAAAAGCCGCGTCGGTGCGATCATGGAATTTGAGGTCATCACCATCCGGCCTGATGTCATCCTCGGTACAGTGCAGCGTTATCTCCGGCGTCTTGGCGATATGCCTGAGAACACAGATAAACTTTTTGTCACCGCCCGCGATAACACACTGCAGGGTGAGCTGACGCTGAAAAGCATTCTGCTCAACCCGGCCTCGCGGCGCGTGGCTGAGGTGATGGACCACGATATCGTCACCTTTCATCCGCAAGAGGACGCGGAAAAAGCGGCGCGTACCTTCGAGCGTGACAACCTGGTCAGTGCGGCGGTTGTCGATCCGGCAGGCAAACTGATGGGGCGTCTGACCATCGATGAGATAGTTGACGTGGTCTATGAAGAGACCGACAACGATCTGCGGCGAATGGGGGGCCTGAGCAGCGAAGAAGATGTGTTTGCGCCGGTGAGTAAAACCGTCAAAAACCGCTGGGCCTGGCTGGCGATTAACCTCTGCACCGCTTTTATCGCCTCGCGCGTGATTGACGGCTTTGAACATACGATCTCCCAGCTGGTGGCCCTGGCGTCGCTGATGCCGATTGTCGCCGGTATCGGCGGCAATACGGGGAACCAGACGATCACCATGATCGTGCGTGCGCTGGCGCTGCAGCATATACAGCCGGGGAACTTCTCGTTCCTGATCCTGCGTGAAATGGGCACCGCGCTGATTAACGGCCTGGTGTGGGGCGGCATTATGGGAGCCGTGACCTGGTGGCTGTATGACGATATGGCGCTGGGCGCGGTGATGACGCTGGCGATGGTTCTCAATCTGCTGGTGGCGGCGCTGATGGGGGTGCTGATCCCGATGATGATGTCGAAGCTCGGTCGCGACCCGGCCGTTGGTTCAAGCGTCATGATTACCGCCATTACCGACACCGGGGGATTCTTTATTTTTCTGGGGCTGGCGACGTTGTTTCTGCTGTAGTCGTCAGATGACGCTTCATCCGTCGCGGCAGTAGCAGCAGGACAATAACGCCTGCCGCGACGCCAATTGCCAGGTTTTCCGTGCGCAGGGTGGCGGCGACGGTCGATACCCGGCTGCGGCCTTTCCCCATCTCCACGTTAACGATGGTCTGACCGATCATCGCACAGCCCGCAATACCACCATAGAAACCGGCCAGAATATTGGCAATTCCCAGACCGGCGCTCTCCCGATGTTTGTTCGACGGGCTGGCGGTAAGGTCGTCCACCAGTCGGGCGGTGAGCAGGGATTCCATCAGACCCACAAAGGCGATACTTAAGGCGCAGGGCCAGATAATAGCAAGGGTGTTCAGATCCAGCGGCACCTGCAGTTCAGTGAAGCCCGGCAGGCCGCGGCTTATTGGCCCCGTATCACCGACGACTGGCAGCAGCTGGCCGCTGTAGATGCTGTAGAGGGTCAGTACCACAATGGCGATCAGTGGGGCAGGGACACTTTTAATAAAGCACGGTATCCAGAGCACGATCAGCAGCGTCAGGACAAAGAGCCCCCAGATAATCGGACTTTTTTGCCAGAAGTGAGGAACCTGAGCGAAGAAAATCAGGATCCCCAGGGCATTCACAAACCCGGTCATGACTGCCTGGGGAATAACGCGCATGAGTCTGGCTATCCCGAGTACGGCAAACAGGATCTGGATAATACCTGCCAGGGCCACGGCGGGCAGAATATAGTTGACGCCATGCTGGCTGACCATCGGGCCGATCACCAGCGCCACCGAACCGGCTGCGGCAGTGACCATCGCCGGGCGGCCGCCGATCAGCGACATCACCAGGCACAGCACCACAGAAGCAATAAGGCTGACTTTAGGATCGACGCCGGCAATCACTGAAAATGAGATCACTTCAGGGATCAGCGCCAGGGCCGTAATGGCGCCTGCCAGGGTTTCGCGCAGCAGTAGGTGCGGCGAGCGAAGCACGCCCGTCACGATGGCGTCGGGTACGGGAGTATAAGCGTGTTGAGGTGCAGACATAGTATTCGCCGGTTAACAGGTAAGCGGACGTCCGTGCGGTAGATACAAAGCGCTGAATAGTACCTGCTCGACCGAGTGGCGACCAGCGCTAATCGATTTTGTGGCGTAAACTTATATACATGGAAATAACAAAATCCAAATTTTCATTTGATTTTTCAACAATATTTAAATTTTTATCCATAAATGGTAACGTTAGCCCCGCTAACTATTTCATCTGCACTCAAAAAAACGACATTAAATGTAAGGCGTTGACATTATGAAAAGAATGACGGCCATGCTTATCACAATGATGATAGGTCTGAATGCTGTTGCTATGACAGCACACGCGGCAAATGCCGGGGATGAGAAAGAAACCGACGTCCTGCTGATTGGCGGCGGTATCATGAGCGCAACGCTTGGGACCTACCTCCAGGAGCTTGAGCCGACGTGGTCAATGACCATGGTTGAACGCCTGGACGGCGTGGCGCAGGAGAGTTCCAACGGCTGGAATAACGCCGGTACCGGCCACTCCGCATTAATGGAACAACTATACGCCGCAGAAAGCCGACGGCTCAATCAGCATCGAGAAGGCCGTTGAAATCAACGAAGCCTTCCAGATCTCGCGCCAGTTCTGGTCGCATCAGGTCAACAATGGCGTACTGCAGAACCCACACTCCTTTATCAACACCGTTCCGCATATGAGCTTTGTGTGGGGCGACAACGTGGATTTCCTGCGCGCCCGCTATGCTGCGCTGCAGAGTAGCACGCTGTTCCGCGGTATGCGTTACTCTGAAGACCACGCGCAGATTAAAGAGTGGGCGCCGCTGGTGATGGAAGGGCGCGATCCGCAACAGAAAGTGGCCGCAACCCGTACTGAAATCGGCACTGACGTAAACTACGGTGAAATTACCCGTCAACTGGTGGTGTCTTTGCAGAAGAAAGAGAACTTTAATCTGCAGTTGAGCACGGAAGTTCGCGATTTCAAACACAACCCGGATAACACCTGGACCGTCACTGTTGCCGATCTGAAAAACAATGACGTCGAGCACCGCATCAAGGCGAAATTTGTCTTTATTGGTGCCGGCGGTGCAGCGCTGAAACTGCTGCAGAAAACCGGTATCCCGGAATCGAAAGAGTACGGCGGCTTCCCGGTTGGCGACGAATTCCTGGTGTCAGAAAATCCGGACGTGGTGAATCGCCATCTGGCGAAAATGTATGGTCAGGCTTCCGTTGGCGCACCGCCAATGTCCGTGCCACATATCGACACCCGTATGCTGGACGGCAAGCGCGTCGTGCTGTTCGGGCCTTTTGCGGCCTTCTCCACCCGGTTCCTGAAAAACGGTTCTCTGTGGGATCTGCTTAGTGCGACCACGACCTCTAACGTGATGCCGATGATGCATGTGGGTCTGGATAACTTTGATCTGGTTAAATATCTGATTGGTCAGGTTATGCAGAGCGATAAAGACCGTTTCGCGGCGCTTCAGGAGTACTACCCGAAGGCGAAGAAGGAGGACTGGCGTCTGTGGCAGGCCGGTCAGCGCGTGCAGATTGTGAAACGTGACGAGAAAGAGGGCGGAGTGCTGCGTCTGGGTACCGAAGTGGTCAGCGATAAGGATGGCTCCGTTGCAGCGCTGCTGGGTGCTTCTCCGGGTGCGTCTACCGCAGCACCGATTATGCTGCACCTGATGAAAAAGGTCTTTAAAGATAAAGTGAGCACGCCAGAGTGGCAGGCGAAGCTGAAAACCATTATCCCTTCATACGGTACCGCGCTGAACGGTAACGTCGCGGCGACCGAGCAGGAACTGGAATACACCAGCCGTGTTCTGGGTCTGAAGTATGAGAAGCCGAAGGCTGCCGATCCGGCACCGCAGGCACAGGGGACTGGCCCGCAAACTGAAAACAAACCAGTTGCAGATATCGCGCTGTAATTGTGCTGAGATAAATCAGGCCCGACGCTGAAAAGCTTCTGGCTTTTTTTACTTGATAGCCGCGTTGTGCAGCGTTTCATCCGTCTGCCAGATACGGTATTTCACGTCGAAATCTTTCGGGGTGTAGATGACAATCGGCAAGCGACTGTTGTAGCGCAGCATCCCGTTATCGCCAGGAGTGGCGGCGATAAACTTGCTGGTTTTTTTTCCGTCCGGGCAGGCCATCATTGTGGATGCTATACCGCTGGCCGGGGTGAAAACATAATAATCGTAGCCCCAGCCCTGCAGCGTTTTCGTCTCCAGGCTGCCGCCGAGGCTATGTCGATTACAGTCCACTTCGCGCGTCTGGCCAATGGCCAGTTCAACTTTAAAATTATGCTCGTTCTGTTGTTCCGGCAGTTGGATAATCTGGCGAACCATCCCGGCGCTGGCTTCCGGCCAGGAGGCATCAACGGCGGGTTGATTTTGTAATTCGGTGGCCTGAGCTGTAGTGACGAGACTGGCAGCAGCCAGCAGGGATGCAGCCAGAAGGGAGTTATGCTTCATTGTAAGTCCTTTAGCGGGATGGATCGTGACTAAAGGCTAGCACAGAACACGCTATATCTGGCCGTAGAGTTAAGGTTGTTGACTGTCGATTTGGGGTTGTCTGGCGGATTATGCTGATATAAGCGGCTATCCAGGAGGATAGCCGACGGAACGATTAAATATACAGCGAAGGCTGTCCCTGCGGGCGCGTCTTAAAGCGACGGTGAACCCATAAATATTGCTCGGGTGCGCGCAAAATCTCTTTTTCGATCACTTTATTCATATATTCAGCAGCCGCCTGCTCATCATCCGGATAGCCCTTCAGCTCCGGCGAAATAAACAGACTATAGCCTGACTTATCCGCTTTTCTAACCATCGTGACCGTCAGCATGGCTGAGCCTGAAAGCCGGGATAGCACCCAGGTACCGTTGGTGGTGGCGGCGTCTTTGACCTCGAAAAACGGCGCAAAGGTACTGCCATCGCGGCCATAATCCTGATCCGGTGCGAACCAGACGGCTTCGCCTTTCTTCAGCGCGCTGACCATCCCGCGCAGGTTACGGCGATCGATCATCGCCTTGTTAGAGCGCATTCTGCCGCGAGTCTGTACCCGCTCCATCAGCGGGTTGTTATGCTTACGATAGGTGGCCATCATCGGCTGACACAGACCCATCACGCGCCCGCCCAGCTCCAGCGACATAAAATGTACGCCAACGACCATCACGCCGCGATTACGGGCTTTTGCCGCAACGAAGTGTTCAAAGCCTTCAACATCAAACCATTTACGCACGCGCTTATCCGGCCAGAACCAGGCAATACCGGTTTCCAGCAGCGCCATGCCCAGCGCCTCGAAGTTTTGTGCAATCAGGCGTTCGCGCTCATCGTCGGGCATTGTCGGAAAACAGAGTTCCAGATTCCTGCGGGCAATCGACTCCCGGCGCTTCAGATAACGGCGCGACATGCGACCTGAGGAGGTACCAAGCTTGCGAATTGCGGGATAGGGGAGTTGAACCAGCAGCCAGAGGACACCTAAACCAAACCAGGTGCTCCAGTAACGCGGATGAAGAAAGGCCCGCAAGAATTTGTCCTGAACCATATTTAAACCTGTCTGTGACTACGGAAATTGCATCGCCAGAGAAAGGAGGCTCAATGACGGTACATGTGTACCTTCAGACACTGCGTTGTGCTGATGATTCCGGCGATAAGTTAAATATTATTGGGGGAAATGGCATCATTTCGACTTCACACTCGGGGAGCATACATTATCACTAAACCCGCTGCGGACGGTAGCGCAAAAAGTGAAAAGAATATGAATTTTTCAGTTTTCGTTTATAGGGTTACGACTCGAAAAACATGCTGTCTGAGTAACAGGTATAAAAAAACCAGCCTTCTCAGGCTGGTTTCTCGAAGAATTTGGTCGGCACGAGAGGATTTGAACCTCCGACCCCCGACACCCCATGTTACCGGGTTAAAGTGGCTGAAAGGCCAGTGTTTGCAAGCCTTTCAGCTATTTTGACTGTATAAACAAACAGTGTGGTTTAAGCATTTTACGCACTATACACATCAATGACTTAGTTGGGGTTTCACCATTTGCTATCCCATCTTAATTTCGCCGTGTGGAACAACAACCCAGTCGATGTGATTTCTGGTATACACCTTAGTGGACTTCGCATCGCTGTGCGCCATGCGGCCCTGTGGATCTATGCCCTGGCTATCAAAAAGGTGCGCGGCCAGCGCCCTGATTTCATGGAAGGTAGGGCGCTCCTCCATCTCAAGGTGATCGCATAAACCAAGTTTATCGCGCAGCGAAGAGAACGCCCGGCTCAGGTAGTCAGGGGCAACCTGTGTTGGATGTGATACCTCTTTGCTTCGTTTGTTATTGCGCTCCGGGATGCGGTGCACAATATAAGGGCTGGCAACATTATCCCGGCTGTCGTCAATAATCCTCTTCAGTTCTTCTCCGATCGGTATGGCTACGTGGGACGCCTCTTTCTTCTGAACCTTCTGGCGGTGAATGTATAGCGTTCCATAGATCCCATTTTCTGGTTGTTCAAACCACAAGCACCCGCAAACCCCATTCTTCGGTTCTTTAATTGAATATTTAATCCGTGATACTTCAAGTCGAGCGTGCGTAGTCTGAATCGCAAGATCCATTGCTGTTCTTAACCACGGATCGGCCGATCTTCTTATTGCGGTAAATACGCTCAGCGTAAGGCGCTGGCGTTTCTTTTCTTCAACCCTGCGCATTTTTTTCCTTGTTGCCGGGTTGTCCATCATTAATGATTCATCGACAGCGTAAGAAAATAACTTTTTAAGGAAACTTACTTTTCTGTTTTGAACGTTTGCGGATGAATCAGCATGGTACCGGTTAATAAACTGGTTAACGTGCTCCAGTTCAATATCGCATGGCGGAATATCAATAAAGAACTCTTTCACCCTGGCAGCATCGTTATTCCAGTCATCCAGAGTGCTTTGTGACGGTTTTTCGTCAGCGACCGCGCGCACCATAATATGTTCGACATGCTCAGAGAAAGGCTGAGACTCACCATTAATTCCGCCTGAGTAACGTATTAAACTTTCTACAGATGGTGATGATTCTGGCCTCATTCTGAGGTTGTATTCTTTTGCTATGGCAATAGCCATGACACGATCAGCGCCCAGGCTTTTTCTTTTCCCGTTGATTAGTGTAAAACGGTATTGTCCGGTAGCTTTATCATAGAGTAAAAAATCAGGGAGATTCCTGTTCTCCCTTTTACGTGGTCTGGCGGCCATGCTAATCCTCTTGAATTAACCGACGAACTCTTTCGCTGACCATTGAATCAACGCCCCATTTTTCTGAGGACGAGACGAGGATAGATCCATCCACGATTCGCCCTTGTAGAAGCCCGTTTTCAATCCAGCGTTTGATAGTTCTGTTATCAGGAACTGAGCCGGGTTCAAACTCTCGTCTGCCCCACAAACTCGCCTTCATCAACTTGGCCATGTGTTTTCTCCACTTAACCGGCTGCACCCGGCTGTCAGGTTTATTCTTCGGTGCTGGTAGGCAGCAGGCGCTGCCAGATTGCCGATACGTACTTAGCCTGGTGGCGGGCATCGGCCAGTGCGTTGTGGGCTACACCATCAAATGGCATATCGCGCCTGGGGTCGAAACCAAGCTGTTTGCCGAACAACACGATGGTTCGCACATCGCGATCATTCAGGAATGACCAGAGGCAGGGTACAAATTCACGCTCGTAACTGGCCCGCAGGATGACGTTATCGAACGTTGCACCATTACCCCACACCTGCACATACTTCGGATCGGTATTATCCCGAATAAAAGTGTTGAGGTCGGATAGGGCGGTCGTTATAGCAACGGCATTTTCCTTATCACAAATAGCGTCTCGTGCTTCCTGACTCTGCTGCATCCACCACATGATTGTGTCCGGGTCCGGAACGGCACCACCTTCAATCGCGCTTTTGAGTTTCACGACCTCATAGAATTCCGGTCCGATCTCACCAGTAGATGGCTCAAAGAAAACAGCGCCGATGGAGACAATAGGGGCATTAGGTTTCTGTCCCATAGTTTCAAGGTCGATCATTAAATGGTTCACGTTAAATATCCTTCTGTTTCGGTGCTGCTGGCAGCGGCATCCAGTGTGTTACCTTGTAAGCGTACCCGGCACCTCGAAGACTGCACCAGGCTCCAACAAATTTACCTTCTCCTTTGTATTTCCCAGTTTCAGCATTGCATTGCCGTGGCGCTCGATCCCCATGGCAAACGCCCCTTTCACGTTGATGTCTTGGATTATCTCTGCAGGCACAATCACCGGCATCGGCACCCTGATCACCTGCTGGCGCAGGCGGTCAATTGTGGCGGCGTGTTCCAGTGCTATTTGTTTCCAGTCTGCGGCTTCGCCTTTCCACCAGGCTAAATCTGCTTTAGTGCGGCGCGAACGCCGCTGTTTGAGTTTGCTCACCATGGCAACCACCCGATTCCCTGCAGCGCTGAGATGACCAGCAGCACGAACATAATCGCGTCGAAGGGGTTAGGCATCGGTTAGCTCCTTCTTCCGTTCGTCTTCGTGCGAGAAGTCTTCGCCATCTATCGGCATAAGATGCTGCTCAAAACAAAGGCAGTAATCATCAATCATGGTGCCGTCTGATAGCTTCACGAATAGTTGTTCGCTATGAATCAGCCAACGAAATGAACCTCCGTTAGAGAACCGCTTCCCACTCGGCGTTAAGATTACTCCGCCGGGTGACACTGGCCTTACGGTTGTAACAACAAGGCCGATCGTTTCCGGGTTCCCGCCAATGATTATCGCGAGACCACCTTCACGTAAATTACTCACCATTCACCTCCTTAGGCGGAGCCGGTAGCGGCTACCAGTGGGTTACCAGGATGTGCTCAATATCTCCTTCCGGGCTGTCGAAAAACAAACGTGAATGCGCATCGTAGAATGATACATAGCGCCATCCTGAATGTGTCTGAACCAGAACTTCCTGCTCGTCTTCCGGCATCTGCTCGCTGCACGGAATCCAGCCAGCCGGCACCACCGGCCATGGAGGTGCGGCGTAGACAATGCGTACGGTAGAACCGTGGTTAACGTGGTCGTCGTACTTCTCCCGGCATACATCTTTCCATTGCTGCCCGTATTGAACCTGGTAAACCGGCTCCTGCTCCAGACACTCTCTGCTCAGTTGTTTCATGATTTATTCCCCAATTCATCTTTAAAAATATCCGGATATAGTGCGCGTGCAGAATGTTTCAGCCAGGGTCTGCGGATGATTATGCTTAAACCGAGCCAATAGAATTGGCGCGCATTGGCGTTCCGAACGGTATAGCCACGCCAAAACCAGCATCTGACGAATGATCGGCGAATGGTTATCAAATTTGCTTTTGGCAATTCGGGGTGGCGGAAATATTTACCCATATCACTCCCCCTCCGCGATTTTGATGCCAGATAGCCAATTTCGAACCGCCCGATACTCATTGTTGCGATATGAACCTTCGGCAAAAATGTACGGCTTATGCAGGTTGTGACCGTTTAATCTCAAGAAATCCTTGCATCCCTGCTCTGTAAAACAGGCTGTTACGAACACATCGATTTCCTGCATTGCATAGCGATCATAACCGCGAGTATCGCGATACTCTTGATATAGAATCTCAAGTCTTTTTGCGCGGAGTTCGCTGACTTCTTCACCTTCCCACACCCAGCAGATGCGGCTCGGTGAGTGTTCGTCACTTCCAATAATTTCGCGCTTCTGGTAAACAACGAACATAGGCTGGTCGGTAATGCGGTTGTCCTGAGTGCGGATAAGTTCACCGATTTCATAAAGCTCGTCAGGAAGCTTAACGGTGACCGGCGCAGGTGCTGACTGGAGCGCATACTGCCAACGAAGATCATGGTTTGAATCAAGTCGACGCCCATCATTCATCTGTATAGCCACTCCCGATTCACGGGTGTCCACTGCGGAACCGTAACCGACAAACTCACCGGTTTCGCTCCAAACAATAACTTTTGAACCAGGAACAGGGCGATATACCGGATATTTTTCTGCTGTCCAAATTGGTTTTACCGGCTGCTGCTCTGTCCGCGCCTCCAGATCACCCAGGCGCTGCTCTACCGCGTCAACCGCATCAGCAAACCCGAAAAAGTTACTCCACTCTGGTCGCTCGCCGGTTGCAGCCTGGTACATATCAGCCAGCGCCTGTTCGGCGTCGTCACGCTCCTGAATGAGTTGGATTTCGTCGCGTTCAAGCTCTGCGATGCGACTCAATGCATCGCGTTTGGCTTTCGTCTCCTTCTGGATAATCCGGGAAAGTTCGTTCATGCTGACGGTTCTTTCGTCAACCATTTCGGCAAGCTGCTTATCTTTGGCTTCCAGCGCATCCAGCAGCGCCAGAACGTTGGCGGGGTTAGCCAGAGCGATGAATTTGCTATTTTTCCCGAAATCTGGCCCCGTGCATTGGGCCACATAGTAATCTTGGTTCAGACCGTCACCGGCACAAACGCCATTATGTGTGTCGGTGAACCAATCCCCAGAAGTAGCTTTCTCTGCCGCGTCGCGCATACGCTGCGCCAGTTCTGTGGTGATTGTCATGCTGCACGCTCCGCCATAATTTCGGCTTTCTGCTCGTCATCGAGAATGTCATCAGACACAATCGCAACCCGGTCACTTCCGCTGTATGAAATTGGCGCGCTTTCTTTGAAAGCTTTATTAAGCGCTTCAACAGCGTTCAGGATGGCCTCAGGGATATCGTAGTAATCACCACCTTCCGGGATTATTTCATCGCAGTAATCGACAACATCCAGTTCGCGAGGGCGATTCGGTTCGCAAATGACTAACTGCAACTCGCTGGGGAGCAGAGAATTTTCCCAGCAGTATTCCGCCAGCGACTCAATATCGAAGAAATACTGGTCATCATCGAAAATAACCAGCGGCTCACCTTTCCAGACCACTCTTTCCATCTTCGCAAAAACTGCCTGACGGCTTTCACGATGGCATTCTTCGCAATAGCCATGCGTACTGTGAATAGGGTGCTCGTTGGGCTTGTTTTTGCACTTACGATGTGTTGCCCCGCACCAACGCGCCTGGTACTCATCACTACCCCAAAAGCGACCATGACGGTCTACCCAACCTGTTAATGTCTGAATGCTGGCCGCCGCCGCATCATCCATCATGATGATTTCTTCGCTTGAATTGCTCATGCTGATTCCTCCCCGTTACCCTTCACGAATATCACCCAGTGCGTTTTGTCGGATTTGCCGGTGCGCTGCCAGATAGCTGGTTTCTCGTTGGTGAGCGCCAAAATCTGGCTTACCGGAAT
>Ga0268251_10000100_pt1 | contig 45499 bp, 36 predicted proteins | sample AgamicAsMae_FD_200527 | JGI IMG/M metagenome (GOLD analysis project Ga0268251, IMG submission 200527) | Agave microbial communities from Guanajuato, Mexico - As.Ma.e (v2) (version 2) | ecosystem: Host-associated > Plants > Phyllosphere > Phylloplane/Leaf | place: Guanajuato, Mexico | collected...
GAAATCCCGGAGCCACCCATTAATAGTAATGGAACTCTGTGCAAAGTTCCCTCCTGTGATATGAGTTACTACCCCTTGATCGCTTATAGTACCCCAAACATCCGACTGCATTTTCCAACTAAAATGGCAAATTACTACCGAGCTTTGACCAATCTACTTGGATCGGAGAGCCTCTGACGAAGGATACACGCTTACTTTGTATGAGGAATCCAACCATCTTATGCCCTTTCCGGTTAACCCCTCTTCTGTGTCTATAAGTTCTGGTGAAGATGCCTCCCTCCGTCAAGGAAAAATTCTCCATCTTCAAGTCATTCATGAGAAGAGGCGGAGCTACTCGGCCTTCTTCCGTTGAGAAAAGGGAGAGGTAGTTGATCTCGTTTTCTGGTTAGGATTTAGATACCTCAGCGATCTGCCTCATTGCAGGAGGAAGGAAGCCGGAGGGTATGATTTCAGGTCATGCTCGGGTCTGCCCAGGCGTGGAAGGTATCTAAATCCTGGGTGAGCCAAAACATCTCATCTTGAACCCAGATTGACTCGCCTGATGCGGTTTACCAAATGCCTATGATGTTGGAACCTTAGCTGAAGCTAACCTCGGGACAGCTCAGTAGGGTCGGTATGGTATGGTTTTGCCCTTTTCTTTAGTTAGGGCTGGTGGGGTTCGAATCAGTCAACTTCGACGATCGGAGAGAAGATAGGCTTTGTGCGCAGGATAAGCTGTCTTTGTGGCAACTGCTCCAATAAAGCATAGAGGAAGAGATGCTCATTTTCCTAGCTATGATTCGGGGTTTGGGTCCGAAGGTGTGCGAGGTTGGCAAGAGATTGGTCATCAAGGACAACATCGGAGGCAGAGTTAGCTCAATCTTTTGAAAGTCCAAAGAAGAGATCTGACACCGATCAAGATTACCCTCCTTCCCGCGGGTACTGTTTCGGTACTCTATTGGAGGGAATCATTAGCTCCGGCAGCTCTTATCAATAGAATGGAAACTCTTGTCAAGATTCATTAGCTAACTGACTGACATCTAATAAGTAATTTCTACGATGTAGTCTCGGAAAGTGAAGATTCTCTGGACTCATCTCACTCAGGAGGGGGGGCATCCTCTGTTCTGTTGGCAAGGATCCTTGCAACAACCAACCTTGTCACTAACGTGACAAAGGCCAAGAGGACGGAAGTCTCTAGGGAGTCTCAACACTCTCTTTTTTCCATCGGTTCTTGCTTTCAAACCAAGTGGCAAGGGGAAGGACACAAGCCAGGTAGAAGATCTATCCCACTCTTAGGGACCCAACCCTAGTTTTAGTAGACGAGAATAAAGACCTAGGGGAGAAGGAAGAACTAGACTCGTCAATTTCTCTTTCAAGTCACGCTACTACGGTAGACGACTTGGCTGACCCTCCTCGATCATCTCTAGCTTCCAAAGAAGATGGTCAACCCCCCGGAGCGAAAGACTAACCAGAAGCTGACAGATTAGCCAGAAGGGAAGCTACGGCAGAACGAATTGGCTCTGCTCTGACATAGGTCAACTACAAGAGCTGAGAGAGGAAAGGATTTGGAGACAGACAAAGAAGCTGCGGTTGGAAAAACTGCTCCATACACTTAATCGGCAAGTAGCTTTGTTGCCCTATTCTGAATTGCTTTCTCTGGAGCCGGCTTTGCTTAAGTTAAGCTACAATCTTTCTTTCTGGCGCAAAGAATGCCTACTGACAGCAGCTTCCAATGGCTAAAGAAGTCCTATCTTTCTTGGTTTGGTCCTCTCCCCTGAAAGACAACAAAAACAGCCCAGGAGGGGATTCGAATCTGTAGCGCCCCAGCAGAATCAAGAGAGAGATTGCCCCAAAGGAATTGGGGAGGAGAGCTCCACCATTGAAACGATTGCGAAGAAGTTCCCCAATTGGCAAGCCGATCAGCAGAATGATTTCCCTCACGATAAATGTGGCTGCAATGGAAGTTAATGGACTTGATATGGCGCATGCAGTTCCACCTCCGATTTCGGAGGCAGAGGGGAATATCCAGGCTATTGTGGTTGATGGCAGAGACGGCCAGGAGGGAATCGCACTCAAGCCAGAGACAAGGAGCTGTTAAGCCCTGCTCTTTGGAAAATTCAATGGCAGCAGTGATAGCATGAAGCTCAGCCAGAAGGGCCGAGGAAAGACCAATCCCAAAAGCCATTGCGCCCAAGAAAGATGGCGTTGAAAGGAACAAGCAACGGCCTTACTGTAGTGATAGGGGTGCGGTAGGCTCCCTGCTGCTCAATTCCATCCGCAGGTTAGTCTAAAACTCTGTTGTTTGTTGATTTGACTTCTCCTGACCTTGATCGAAGGAGTTTCCCAGTACTTGTAGCTTTAGTAAAAGTGGGACTTCAACTCTTGATGTATCGCTTAATGACATTTCCAGTGATTTGAGTAATCGCTTGATGGCATTTCCAGGTATGAACCTAAGGCGCGTCCGTCAGTTAGCTTTACCAAAAAGCGCTATTTCATTCTTGTTTGCCCGACGAACTCGAGTTTAGTGTGCTGTTGCTTCCGAACCAAAGCCCTCGGTTTCAGAATGGGGTCCCGTGGCTTGAACTTCATAACTCTCGGTTTCATAACCAGAGTCCTCACAACCAGGGCACTCAGCAACCAAGGGTCTTCCCTCGGGAGGAGCAGAGCCTTCGATTCCTGTGGCTTCGAGTTTTGAAGAGACCACTAAAAGAAAAGAAAGGAATGCGACCATCGAGAATCTTCAACGAACCTCACCCCTGGGTCTTTCTTTCTTAGTGTAGTGGGTTCTCCCGTGGTAAGCTCTCTGACTACTGGCTTGGCTAGGCTGGCCTCTTGGAACAGAAGTGATAAGCGGGCAGTGGATATACATTGCTAGATCCAGTTTCTCCATGTCTGGTTGAATCCATAGAGACTGAGCACTTTCTCCAGGAAGCCCCATTCTAGTCTGTCATACGCCTTTAGCATGTCGAGCTTGACCCCGAGGCTGCCTGTATCGAGCTTGATTAACTTTTATCTGCCTTGGAGCAGCCCGATCCCCGTCGAGGGCCCGACCACCGTCCCTTCGTCTGAGGATGATGTGAAAGCTGCTTATGCGCGCCTGCAGAGTCTTGTTTCCTTATCGGCGGAATCTGTCTTGTCCTCTAACTTACTGCCAGAATTCTCCACCTGGGTTACCAGACGTATGCGCTCATCGGTCCTTTCCGCCGAACAGAAGACCTGCCTTGGTGTCTTTTCAGACCCGCGCTTGTATTGTAATAGACGTATCCCGGGCGCAGTCTCGTTTGCTGGAGATCGAGGAGGCACTGAGACAAACTGCGGAGGAGAGGAAAGTTCAGATGTAGGTTTGGATCAAGCAAGTAGCTCAAGCTAGTGAGACCAAGATTCCTGCTTCCCCTTTGATTATGACAAGAAAAGTAAAAAAGTCGAGTGCTTCTAGGCAAAAGATGCTGATCCTTCTGAAAATGAGATCTACAATGAGTCCGCGCGATCAAGTGCTGGGGTTGCTACTTTGCCAATAACTTCAACATTTGAGGAGGAGGGAATTGACAAGGAACCCGAATTCATGCTCTCGTGAACTGGTGCAGATTCAGCTGGAGGCGAGGGAGTAACTTGATCAGAAGGACCTGGTGTTATGGATTTCCCCGTCGGAGAGATATGAACGAACGCTGTTGGGGTTGTCACCAGAGGAAGGCTCCGCATGGCTTTCCCGCCGACAGTCAAAGAAGGATTTGGAGGCTCAGCTTCCGAGAGAACTTGCTGGAACTGCTGTTCTTTTGGCTTGAAATGCAGCGTGGCAGGGGGCTTTTGAGGTCTCGGCCTCTACGGTTGCCGTGAACAGCATTCTCCTCCATTTGTTCAGATTCTAAGTTAGAATATGGTTAACTCCTTAAGCCGATAGACCCTCGTATTCAACAGGTTGCAGAAATGATCGGAACGAAGATGAGTATGGATACAGCTGGATAAAAAATGTTTACGCAGATCCTGGCAGCAGTTAGGCGAGTCTTCTTAGCTTTGGCTGCATCAAGAGCAATAAGAGTGCCGAAACCGTCGAGCTATTTCAGCATTTCCGAATTCCGCGCGAAGTAAGGGAGGCCATAAGGAGAAAGGAATCCGACAAGAGAGATAAATCGCAAAAGGAAGTGGACTCCAAGAATCCGAGAGTCTCAGTTTCGTTTCTATCGAGTGTAAGTCATTCAGTCCCGACAGCCTCCTACCCTAGACCTCATAGTTTCACGTGGGAACTAGGACTACTTTCTAGTTGGTACTACAACGCATAAGCGGTAAGAGCAAACTGTCTTATTGGTTTCCTTTATTGCTCGGAGCGGGGTCTCCTTTGAAGGGCGCCTCTCTACTTACTTTTTTTTTGCTTGCTTGGCTTTCGAAAGAAGGTAAAGGAAGGGCCGGTGTAGATTGCTTCCTTTCCTTGTGGTGCAGTTGCTGTTTCGGCTGCTCCCCTGTGGTCGCATAGCGCAGCGTCTAAGGCTTTGAAAACTATGATCTTGTCCCCCAAGGGATAGGCAAGGGTGGGGCTTTGACGTTCAAGAGTTCGCTGAGCTTCTTGCGGATCAATGTCACTACCCTCTCCGCATCATTTACTAAAAAAAATGGTGATCTCATTTTTTTCAAAACCTATTCTAGCGACACATTATTACCATTCCATTCCAGCTGGCTTCAGACGTTCGGGTAGGCAATGGGATGCAAGGTTCGAAGATGAATCAGTGAATGGGACAAGAAAGGAATGTTCCCCTACCTCGCTACGAATCTGCCAATCAATCGATGAGAAAGAGCTATTCGTCGTTACCAGCCATATGGCGTAGGGATGAACGACGGCAATGGATGGGAATTCCAGCAACTCGGGCTTCTCGACCCGGTTTTGACGGGAAGGGGTAGGAAAAACCACTCGGGAAGTTTTAGCTGGAGTTTCCAACAATTTGATTGAATGATGGAGGTGAGGGAGGGACGTAAGAGTAAATAAAACCTTAATGAGGAAATTTCTGAATTAGGATGTCTGAGAATCTTCTATCCTAGGAGTTCGGAGCCGCTTAGCAAGGAAACGAAGGTCACAAGCGGGCCATTGACTCATCTTTCAAAGAAGGAAGAGACTAGAATGAATGACTAATAGTCCTATAATGATAGGTAGGGCATTCATGCAAGGTAGTTTTCTCTAATCTTTTCTTATCTATAAAAAAAAAAGAAAATCCATTCTCATTTGCGAGGCAGCTCAGCTCTTATTAGAGCCAGCTTTTCTTCAGAGCCATACATCTACAGCTCTTATTACAGAGAAGTCAAGGGGTGGTGATTCGCCCTCACTGAGAGCCGCTCTTATGAAAGCTCTTGGAGAAGGAAGAAAGTCTTCTTCAGTACTTCCTGTACCGAAGAGGTCGGTCTATTAGATTAGGTCCTTTTAATTACCGTTCCGAGGCCACTATCGAACGAACATTTATTATCCAACAACCGGATAGCGAGGCCAGCTCTCTACCGAGAGCCCTCACTATAGACTTATTATCCAAAGGCGAACATCTGGATAGCGAAGCCAGCAGCCTTCGGTCCTTCACTCGATCTCCTGTTAAGGATTTTATCCCAAAGACTCCGGAGACTCGCCTTTTAAAAGAATCTTACCCGACAGAAAGGTCCTTTGGTCCATTCTTTTCTTTAGCCTTCCAATCCATATATGTTTTCCTCGAAAGCGTCGATCGATCTCAAAGGGATTGAAGAAATGTGGCGTGTTGGGGATCTTCCTCTCCAATAGTCCGTCAGTCAGCCCAGCCTCTTGGGACCGGGAAAATCAAGCAACCCGTGAACACAGGCTTCGGACGATCAGTCCCAGTCTAGCCCTCCCTTGTCTTCCATCGCATATTTGTTGGAAGATTCCCCTCACGCGTCAGACTCCCTATCAACCTTCTTCGCCGTTGAAAAGAAAGGTCTCCTCGTGTGAACGCCGACCCTCAATTCTGCTCCATTATTTTCCTTTTACGAGGTAGAGAGAGGTAAGGCCTCTGCTACGGGGGAGATGTTGAGCAATTTGAAGTGAGAACGAAAACAATTGGACAAGGAGGATCCATCTATCCTGGAGACTTTTCCCATTTGTTGCCGGACGAGAAAGATTCCGACTAAAAGGCAAAGAGGGAGGGGCAGCCCTCGCCACAAACTCTGTCTTGACCACGAACGAATCGTGATGACCTGCGTCCACGAACTCAATCAGTGAGATCAAGAAAGACCACAATCAGATTCGAGCTTGCCTCAATCACAGTGTGAGAGCACAGAAGAGTCGTCAGATAGGGAAAGACATTCATGATTGACTCAAACAAAGAGCTGCTTCTGCCGCTGTACAAGAAAAAGGTAAAGAAAGAGTTGAAGTGTATAGGGAAGGTTTAGCAGAGAAGGGGAGACAGCCCCAAAGAAAGGCACCCAGGTGAGCACCTGATCAAGTCAAAAGCGGTACTCTTTCTCTTTTGAGGAAGCTGCTCTGGTCTCGAAAGTGGCCATCCTATCTTTTGTACCAAGATGATTTCCAGATACGGCACATGGGTCAATCAAGGCCTCTGACTCTTCTCTTTCGACTGCCTTTTGCTTCAAAACGAAATCGATGACATTCGATATCAAGCAAGCAGGGAAGGTCAGACCCTCCCGAACACACACACCGATGGGGCGGTCTTCCCGGCGTCGTCGATTTCGGTCTACGAAGATGGGTATCTGGATGAAGAATCGTACCCCCTCTAGGCTATCATCTTTGTAAAAAGAGAGCCAGTCACCCAGTATAGAGAGTTGATTCATGATTTGCTTCGAATCCAGTTGGACTCCACCTCTTTTTCGGTCTTTCCTCTTTGAATTTCCTATTTGTAAAAAATGTGATCACGTGTGTGACCCCACAAGAAAGTCTCTTTATCCTCTTTTGTTAGGTAAGCGCAGATGGTATATCTCGCCTTGTGAAAGGTCCAGACTGACCGCTTTTGATGAGATTCCAAAAGAGAAAGGAGGGCGCCTAAAGCTTCATCAGCAATTTTCTTTTCAATAGATTATGGAAACATATACTTGAGGCTGTCCTTGGCTGAGACAAAGTGGTTCAACAACTCTTCTTCACCCTAAACCTGGGAAATCCACCTGTCTGCCCTTTACGTCTCGTAGTACCTCCCCCGCGGGTACTCCGTTACGAGAGAAGTGTGCTAGATACGCACAGAAAGAAGTAAGTTAAATTAGAATATGTACCCGCCGCTCTCTTGAAAAAGCTGGAACACGACTCTATCCCTTAGCTAGGAAAATGAATTGACCTTCTTCACGCTAGGGAGAAGCAAGGAACTATCAATCGAAGAGGCGCTGTTAAGCCGTCTTTCTTCCCCGACGTCAGTTGTCAACCGTTGAAGCATGGATACACTCTCAATAGCCGCTACCAATTCCATTATTAAACGAAATGATTGAAAGCGAAACTAGACGGAGATTTATTCAAATTAATTTAAGCGGCTTCCTTTCCGCATTCACACATATAGAATTCATGGTTGCTTTCATCGTCTTTTGTTTTGCATTTTATCTGAAACAAATGGTATTTCTAAATGGCCCTTTTTCTGCGGCAAAAGATCGAGAACCCCCCGTCGGAAGGTAGAATGCCCGGTGGGGGTGCAGTACAAAGATCGCATTCGGAGTAAGATTTGTCCACAAAGATGTACGGTCTCATTCGTCAAATGAAAGAGACCCTGCTTCCACTGAAGGTCATTGCTCAATCCTTTTGGGTGACCCTACGCTTCGGTTCCTTCAAAAGGATGGCAAAGGATCGGGAAAGAATGCACTACTTAACTTAGGATGGGATGCAAGACAACTGGCGCACTCATGGCACAATCATCCATTTCTGAACAAAGAGGAAAGCCTTGACTTTCAGTTCATCTATAAAATTTCATATTGGTCATTTTCCATCGAATTTCACCCGGCTTTCGTAAAAGTGGATCGATGTCGATCGAAGGCGTATAGGCGACTCTTTAATGAAAGTCCAGTTATACAAGCGTGACACGTTCTCACATTTCTATGCCCGTTCATTAAGGAAAAGAGAATGGAATGGAAGCGATTACCCATCTCCACCAACAAAGGGGCTTCGGAGGCATTGGAGTCCATAAGATTGGCCTTATCCTTCGTCAAAAGACAGTGAGGCTCAGGGAGACAACCAGAGCTACACTACTTGCCCATAGCACCCGTCAGGGACAGGAGGAAGAAAGGTACCACGATGGATCCTGATGCTCGGGGAGAGAGAGACTACCGGCGGAGGCACATCAGCACGAAGAGCAAGAGGTCGAGCAGCGGGAGAAGTAGTCTAAACTTCTTTTCATCTTGTCGGATTGGTTTAATGTTCGGGCTTTCCTGATAGGAGATAGCAATTGGCTCGCTCGTAAGGGCAGAGGAAAGGAAGGAAGTCACTCGAACAGAGGGAAGAGCGAAAGGAGAGGTATTCTTGACTGGCTTCATTGGCCAGGCGAGAGGATAGGTTTACTAAACAGATGTCGATTGAATGTACCCAAAAGAGCGGAACAAGGAGAAGACAGAGCGACGAAGGGGATTCCCTTACTTGCTTGAGGGATTCATTCCTGACTTCATTGGCTTCATGTACGGAAGAGCTCTACTGTCTACTGTTTACCCGGGCTTACCTCCTTAGAAATGGGAACTCCTACTCTTGGAACTACTTTCTTAAGACAAAAGGCACGATAGGCAGGTATTCGCCCGTCACTCAAGGGCATGTCCAAACTACAGTTATTGCGCTTCTCTAGTCCTATTCGAAACGAAGGAGAGGAGAAATCCCATTGCTTACCAGACAGCAGGGACTCCTTGACGGAATTCTTTCATTGGCTCGACCAGGAAGTGAGTACGGAAGACTCATCCAATCTTAGGACTGGCCTACCTATACGAAAAAGAAGGAAAGAAAGCCCTAGTCGAGAAGTCCGACCGAAAGAACGTATGTATCCCCGAGTGGAATCTCTTGTTCCTGCTAGCCGACGTCAGGGCAGTAGTGAGATGAGAGCCAATCAAATCCGTTAAGAAAACCTCTCAACAATTCATTTATTCCGATGAGATGAAAACCCGTCTTTTTCCATGATTTTTCTTAAAAATGGACATAAAACAATTGATGTAGCAAACGCGAGCTATATGTCTCAAATAGACATTAGGTCCGTGTTTAGACAGTAGCTAGAGGATTGTTTTGACTTATTGTGTTGTGATCACGGAAGACCCGCATGTTGATTGGAAGGACGCGGTCTGGCTGGTACCGGGAGAGGCATTCGTCACTCGGATCATCATCTTATCGTACAGCGACGCTTGGTGACGTCGGATCATCTTATCGTACTGTGCCACCTTAATGGACGAGAGGCTCTTCTTACTACTTATACCGGTAGAGCAGAGGAGTGGTTTTATTTCATAACCTTTTTTTCTTTCCGATGAAAGACAGTCTTTCTCCCGCTTGTACGAGTCAGTAGCTAAAGGTCAGTCATCTCTCGATATCCGAGTTCAGGTAGTAGTTCCATCTCTTCCCGTAACGTACCGTACCGAGTCGACGTGCTATAGATTCAGTGGCAAGTCTAAGATCCCGTACTAGTGCTTCTTCTTGCGCAAGAGTCTTGCAGTAGAGGGGATGCGCGGGATCGGCAGTATAGAAAGAATATAGTAAATACAGGATAGGCTAGTGCGAGTTGCTCGTAGTCCTTATCTGGTAAAGGGGCAATTCCCTTTTTGCTTAAATTCGCAAGAAGAAAGGCCTTGAGAGGCTAAGGAAGGCGAGTTGAGTTTGTACTCCAGTCAAGCGGTCGAGGCTAGGAAATCAATAAGTTCAAGAAAATCCACTTTCAGTAGTAAAGATAATATAGTCAGGATCAAATACCGATTTGAGTGACTCCTCTTCCTTAGTTGCTGTTCGGGTAGTGAATCTCCGAACTCCCGTTCTTACTCTTCCGGTTAAGGCAGTTTCCGAAGGTGAGGTTCATCTCCGCTATAATAGTAATTGCGTATAGGCATAGTGCTTTCGTAAACACTATTATTGCTTTTCCAGCTTTACACTATTCTGATATAACTTGAGAAATCTCTTTGAAGAGGAAGCTTTCCCAATCTCTTTCTTGTCAGATCAACTTGAATGAAGCTTATCTTACCCCTTTACTGATAATGCGGATAGGCTTGCTTGAGTTTTTTCATATTTTTGAAAACTCGCCTAAAGAGAAGCATTTGCCGCAGAAGCAGGAGATGCGCAATGCAAGGAGGGGACACGCTTCGGTTCAAAGAATTCGTTGAGTTCGTGTTCGGGAGTTGGAGTTGCTGGTAGCCATGCCTCGGCGATGGAGAGCCCCTTCGATGATGTACCGGCCTTAGCTTAGCCGGATGTTGTTGCAGTTCGGATAGGCACTCCCGCCCCCTTCTCTTGTTCGTTGATGCTGTCTGACTTCTGTTAAGTTTGTTCCCTTAGGCGATTGAGAACATAGGCCTCTGCTTTCGATCCATCTCTCAACGGGACCGGACCGGGGAGGGTAAGGCAAGAAAGAAAGGCAATGCAGCAGATCTGCCACACACACAATTTAGCCGAGAAGGCGCTTTTGAACGGGCATTTGTGGCAATAGTCTAATCTGACCTGGTAGCCATCCGTGCTCTTGCCCGAGTGTTGACTTCTTTCGCCTCGCAACCCTAGAGAACCTGAACAAGCAACTCCTGAAAAATGGAATGGATTCAACCGTAACTACGGGAATTTCTTCACTTTCCGAACTTCACTCATCTCCAGCCTGCTCCTTTATATGTCTTCTAGTCGGCTCCCCATTCATCTTCTGTCTCCCACAGATAGGTGCCTTTCGGGAACGTCTCTCTCTGCTACTCTCTTTTTGAATGAATAAGGGGCAGGGCCTTCTTCACTTAGTCATCTCTGCCTACGACTTTTCTTCTTTCTTGACCCTGCTCGCAAGGAAAGGAGAGAATCTATTTCCTTCCAAGCAGGCTGTAGTCAATGAATATCTCATTCATAGGCAGTAGGCTCTTTTAAGTAAGTCTCACTCCGATCGCCTTGAAAGTCAGACCTTCCTTTCCGGGTAGTGAGTCACTTCAACCCTTGTTAAAGCTTTTCGTCTTTCTCCTTGTATTGTAGCATTCCGCTTTTGGTTAGCCGGTAGTGCAGGGGAAGTAAGTCTTTCGACGTTCCTCTTTCTAGCCTCCCCCATCTGCCTTTTGCCTCGGTCCAACTGCATAACAAGGCGGTCGCACAGCTGGCATAATAGGTTCTACCTTCTTCCCATCTAGTGGTGCCACACCGGCATACGATTTCCGGGAAGAACTCTCACCAGATGCTGTTGGCGAGTCGGAGGTGTAAACACCTATTCCTGGGCCACATCTTTTCCCATCCGGGGCCAGTAACTATAAAAGAGATGCGAGTAGACCAACTATCGAAAAGGGTTGACCTTCCTATCTCGGTGTCCGTTCACAATCTCATTAGATAGAACAGACGATTTTAGCCATACCCGCCTCACTCAATGTCCTGCCGAAAAAGCGATTCTAGCTCACTTTTGTCTAAAAGATTGGGATTCTTCCCCGTCTGTTCGTACACCTGGACGACACCCTTGTCTTTGACCATAAGACCCTCTAGTGGGGCCAACTCTTTTCCCAAAAGGGGATTCTGAAACATTAGCAAGTGGACCAACTCCAACTCGAGTGGAGCTCTGTGTTAAGCAAAGAGCAAAGTCGTTAAGAAAGAATCCCTGTTCCGGTTCTCAAGCTAGGGTTCCCTGCACTATAGTAAGCGGATGGGGCCGTTCAAGCTTTTTCTGTTATTGATGTGCCAGAGTCGGTGAAGAATATCTGTTGCTTGGTAGTGATCCTCCTGCGCTTTAGGGCGGTTCAAATCAATTAGCTATTGCTTGTTCACGATCTTTCTATGAAGTTAAGCAGGAAAGTGAGAATCAATAATGTCAGTTGGCGAGTAAAGAAGCTAGATAGCAAGGGGTAGCTGGAAATGAGAAAAGATCAGTTGACAGCTGATTCTCCGCACTATGGATAAAGCTCGGGTAAGGTGAATCTAACAACCCTGGTAAGTTAGCTAGAAAGCCAAGCCTGGTATCGAGTCAGCCATCCCGCCCGGCTCTGGAGGGCATAGCCACCCCTTGCTTCCGAGTGGGACTAGTGAAGGTCTCAGCCCCTATTAAGCCTGCCTGGATCAAAGACATCGGTGAAAAGAGCAAGCAAGCCAAGAAAGAGAGGCCATATAGGTTCTTAACTGCAGTGCGTAGTCCATCTCCGAACGGATCCTTAGTTCAGTGCTTTCCCTTGTCTTCATTCACTTTTGAGCTCATCATCCGGTAGTTCTGATTGAAAACAGCCCACGGAGCGGTGAAGAGCAAAAGCTGAGTTGAGTTACTATATTTCCGTAGAAAGAAGTCGGAGTATATTTCTCGGATCGGGACGTCAGCTATTAACCCGGCCCGGTTGGATTGGTCCCGGAAAAAGGTTATTAACTACTGGACCCTATCTATTCCGATTCTTTTTCTGAAAGGCTTAGAAGTAGTCTTGTACATTCGTGCTTTGAATCGTTCAACGAAGAAAGAAGGAGCTCTTGGTTAACACCAAGACGAATCTTTTGATGTTTTTTACATAACATCCGTTGGAATTGAACAAAAGAGAAGAGAGTCCCGAGCCAAGCCAAGGTTGTCTCGAAAGAAATGATCTCAGAGGCCGCTAAAGTGAGCTACAATCGACTTTGAGGCAGGTCGTAGGCGAAGAGGGCCGGGATTCAAGAATTTTATCTCTTTTTTTGTACTAAGAGGAACAGATGGTAGTCGCAGTAGCACAATATTTCCTTCTATCCCTTTGATACCCCTTCCATATAAGTACTCTATGTCTAATCCATACACCGGTTTGAGTTCAGTACCCCCTTTGACGGTGTTTAGTGCAGGCCGAGAGATGTTAGCTTTCAATAATGTAGATTATTCACAAGAGGTATCATATCAGATTATTTGTTCAGAACCTGATAGAGCTCCAAGGGTGGCGCCAGGGGTAGCTTTAAGGTAAGTTTAGTTTTCAGTTCAGCTACTGATTATTATTATGGGTGGTTCCCTTCTTTCTTTCAGAAGAAAGAAGTACACCTTAGGTTCCATTCATCGGATGAATGGAACCTTGTTGGGCTCCCATCTTCGGATGATGGTCGCCTAATCGCTCGTTGTCCTCTCTCTGTGGAACTCCCGCTCCCATGGCCTCGCTGGTCGTACTCCGATGAAACGGACAGCTCGCTCCATTTTGGACGAAAAGGAACCTCGACTCGATCCCGACTCTGCCACAACACGGGATCGATTTTCTTGAACGTGGCGTGGCAGAGTTGGAAGAGAGCATAAGGTAGTCGGACCCAACCCGTCCGGCTATCAGTAGACGTAGGATCTCCCCGTCCTTTCCCACGACCGTGAGATTCGAACTACTAAAAAAGCAGTGGAAGGGATCTTCGTCTTCTTTCGGAAGCTTCCAGTCCGACTCTGGTTCGCTGCGGGTCATTGCACGGGTGATGAAAAGTGCGTGCGTGCAGCTTTTTTTATAGCTTGATCCCATCCCCTTCTTTCACAAGTGGCATCAAGAAAGATCCGCTTTTTACTTCACTCATTGCTCGACTCACTTTTCTGTACTATGCCGGAACTCCAGACCTGGGTCTCGGAAAAAGCAAGACGGGATATTGGATCGCATCAACAAAACCTCTTCGTGCTATGTCCAACAGTGTTGTTTTCAACTTCGCACACAAAAGTCTTGATAGCTTGATTTTCGTATCAAAATCGACGCAACGTTTCTTAGCGTCGGTATTGGAAAAGTGACGATCTCCTATCAAAGGAAAGCCGTTCAAGTCAGGAATAGAGTCCCCGACGATGGGTGATTGGAAGGGCTGTGTAAAATCGAGATTGGGTGGGTGTTCAGTCTACCGCTCATGCGAAAGCTATCGACATTGCATTCTCCATTCTCCCATTTTTTGTTGGAAAAACCAACGCCGACGTCTCGGTAAGTCTCTTTGATCTTTTCGGGAGCAGAGCAGTTACACAGAATGGAAAGCAAAATGATGGCAGATTCCTTCAGTCCCTCCGAATGGCGATTCCTCACAATCGCTCCCTGTGATGCTGCGGAACCGTGGCAATTAGGATCTCAAGACGCAGCAACACCTATTATGCAAGGAATCATTGACTTACATCACGATATCTTTTTCTTCCTCATTCTGATTTTTGTTTTCGTATCACGGATCTTGGTTCGCGCTTTATGGCATTTCCACGAGCAAACTAATCCAATCCCGCAAAGGATTGTTCATGGAACTACTATAGAGATTATTCGGACCATCTTTCCAAGTATCATCCCGATGTTCATTGCTATACCATCGTTTGCTCTGTTATACTCAATGGACGAGGTAGTAGTAGATCCAGCCATTACTATAAAAGCTATTGGACATCAATGGTATCGGAGTGCGCCTCTTAACGAGGGTGATTTAAGTGCAACGAAATGTACCGGTGGTTCGCGAAGCATCTGGCTTACCGGTAATCTCCCATTCCCGTCGTCGAGAGACTATAAGAACTATAGCATGCCAGAAACGGGGAGTTGAGGTGGTTAGACCTATACCCCGAAATGCTCCCAGCATAGGAGCCTATGGTTCCATTCTTGTTGTTGCTGGAGGTACACATACCTCTTCTCGGTGTGGAGCGATATACGAAAAATAGATGCTAAGCCTGCAATGTCCGATAACGGCGCTGAAGTAGTGAATCTATCGGCACCACAGCAGTGGCATACAACTTTGGACCTAACGGCCAGCCCCTTCCCCTTTCGGAATGGGGGATCCCTGTTGGCAACAACCACGGTAGTAGTTGCGGAACTACTGGGCCAGGAGAGGACAACCTGTTGTTCCTGCTCCTCTTTCTTCGCTTCGGGGACGGAGGTCCTACGGTAGGTAACAGCAGGCACAAGCACGTCGACCGAAGGGGACCAGCGCTTCTACTCCTCCACCGAGGAGCCGTTCGCAGCGAGAAGCAAGGGATGTCGTGAACGGTGGGAGGTCAAAGAAAGAGAATTGACCTATTCATAGAGTGATCTATGATATATATATACTATATACTATATATATATATATATATATCATACTATATAGAGTCTGTCTTATCCTTATCACAAATATCCCCTTTTTATATGACGTATACGGGTAACTCAATCAATTGGGGGTGGGACCTGCTGGCATAATGCACGCTGGAACGTGGGAATTCGAGGTCTCATGAACTACTTTTTTTTTGACAAACTTTCCGGTCAGGCCTATGGATGGATCCTTTTAGATCTACGGGCCGGCCGTTCACATGAGCATAGGGAATCTATATTCGAGCGTTCGACTTGGCCCCTGACAGTACCGGTGAGGAATCACTCGTCGATCTGATCTATTGGGGCCTACAACTTCGCCGAGCCGACTAGCATCCCTTTCCACTGCGCATTTTTCGAACAAAGAAGACGACTATAGGATCGAATTCGCTTTCCGTGGTGAACTGATCGTCCCATACCTTCTGCCTGTCTCATGTGTGTGGAACCAGGTCTTTTTCGGTTCCAGCTTAACTGAAGTAGGTAGGGCTGGGTGAGAAAGGGTCCCCTGTTGCCTATCGCGTAAGCGGGCCTTCGATTCCACCGGGGTCTGACGGTCTCTGAGAGGGGGGAGAACTGCCGGAAAAAAGAAGAATAGTTTTTTATATTCTAATAGTAGGCGTGGAGAGCTTTTTGCGGGGAAACGTCGCAAGTCAAGTTTGGGGGGAGGCGGGCGTCGACCCAACCTTATGAGTATTCAGACTATAACAGTTCCGATGAACAGTCACTCACTTTTGACAGTTATACGATTCCAGAAGATGATCCAGAATTGGGTCAATCACGTTTATTAGAAGTGGACAATAGAGTGGTTGTACCAGCCAAAACTCATCTACGTATGATTGTAACACCTGCTGATGTACCTCATAGTTGGGCTGTACCTTCTTCAGGTGTCAAATGTGATGCTGTACCTGGTCGTTTAAATCAGACCTCCATTTCGGTACAACGAGAAGGAGTTTACTATGGTCAGTGCAGTGAGATTCGTGGAACTAATCATGCCTTTACGCGTGCGCCCGGATACATAGGCCGACTGCTGAGCCTACTCTGGCTCAGCCGCACCACCCCACCCGGGGTCGGGGTGCGAGCCACCCGACGAAGCAAGCTATTACAGCGAGCGGCTGGAGCAGTTGGGAGCCGACGGAGCAAGGCAGTAGATAAGATAGAAGAAGGGGCCAGGCTCCCGGTAGAGCGGAGGAGACGGTTAGGATAACGAACTTGAAACGCGGAGCCCGAGCGGCCGGCGAGCGAGTGGTTAGTGGCAAATAGCGCCCTAGTTGATGGCATTCCTCTCTGCGGCTGGCACTCGAGGAACCACGGGGCACTCCATACAGAGCAAGCGACGTCTTAGGGATGAGACGCCCGCGCAAGGACCTCAATTCTCATTAGGAGGTCGAACTAAGGACCTATAGAAGTCGGGGCTACCCCGTCCCCATGGCAACGCAACAGTGTCCTGAGGGAGGAGTTGAGAGGCCTTATAGTAGCACGGACCTCTTTTTCATTCGGGGTCATGCGAAGGGGGCCAGTCCGACGATCGTACAGTTATTTTAAAAAGACAACAGACGCTCTCAACGGCTAGGCGCCACTCTCTTTCTGATTCCTTCCAGCTTTATCATTTTTTCGTGCCGCGGTGAACGAACAAAACAAAAAAAGAGGGCCGTCTCAGCGGAAGGAGAAGGACCTGCAACGGCAGAGACTACTTATCCTCTTCTTGTTCCTAGCCGTCTGTTACGAGTCCGGGAAGCCTGGAATCATCAATATGAATGAGGGATCCCTCAAAATAGAGAAGGGCGGGTAGGGCTTCCGCAAGAGCCCCCCCCTCTTCCCGGTCAATATAGATGGGAGGGGCCAACATAACCAGCCTCTTTTTATGTATGTACACCTTTGTTTCAGGGTGGGGCCGCCCTCCCTCCTGCTAATCCGGCCATTTTCAAACCTTTCTTTCCCACCCTTCCATAAGGGACTTTCAAATTCTTGCGATGCCCGGCCCGGTGTGAAGCGTGGTTATGTACATGTTCCGACTCGCCGGTCATTATAGATCTAGCGGCATGGCGAGGCGAAGGGATTGGATTTCACCTATGATCAGATCAGTGGGCAACCAACGTGTACTTTTTCGTGTTGTTGTTGTTGACGTTGACTTTCAAGCTCATTTTGGAGTAGGCCGGGATTTTCTTTTCGGAGCTGCTCCCAGCTCACACTATGGTGGCGGAGGTTCCGCCGTGAAGATCTAGGAGTGTGAGCAGTACGAGCTGAAAGGCTCTCATACTGTTTGGAGGGCAGGGGCATAGATGCCAAACCTGACCCCTATCTATCGTCGTAGAAGCTGTTTCTTTGAAAGATTATGGTTCTCGGGTATCCAATCAATTAATCCTCCAAACCAACTAAACCGGGGAAGCTGAAGCGGAAATTAAATTGTAGGGTGAGGGAAGGGGGAAGCTCAAGGAAGGCTTCGCTCGCTCAATTCGCTCGGAAGCTCGTTTAGTAGACAGCGAGTGGAGGGCGCAGCAACAGCGCCTTATTGAAGTAGGGCTGGAAAGCGCCTTACTACACGAGCTCGTAAGTCAAGCACGGAACGAGCCTTGTCTACGAAGCTTCGCTTCCTCGTCTTGCTTGCTTCTGGCGAAGCTTGACGCGCACTATAACATAGGCATTCTGGTATGGTAGGAAGACTCCTTTTAAGGCCATAGGAGCGATAGCGAAGCCAAGCCGTCAAATCAAAAGGCGAGCAGTCCTTATAGCAATAGCAAACCAAACGGCCAACTTATAGCCCTCTTTTTTCTTATTCTGTTTAGTCGCTACTGAACTACTGAAGTCCCAAAGTCGACCGTTCCATGAGACGTCCTTCACCCCACCCCAATCCTTCTCTTCTCGTTCTGTCTTTCCGTTTTACTTCTAGGCGCAAGAAGTGCAAATAAGCGTACGGTTCGTAAGTAGGAAGTCAAGGCAGTGAGTGGGCTTTTATTCATTTTCTCCCGCACTCTTTAGGTAAGCACTCGTTCCCGGCTTTCAGTCTGCAAGCGTCTAGTAAGCGTCTCGTCGTATAATGTGTACTTTTGCGTTTACCGTTCGACGCAGGCGTTCTTCGTTCCTTTTTTTGTGAAGTCTACGTGTGACGCTCCGAAGTTCCCGTGGAGTCGACGGTCGGAGAAAGAAGTTCGTCTTTCAAGTGGATAAGTGATCATCCCTTTCTTTTAAGTCAGCGGAGGAAATCAACCTTTGAGTTCCAGCTGTAAGTGAAGTTCCAAATCTCTCTTCCTTTCGGTAAGCTCAGTACTCGAGGGAGGATCAGAGAATCCACGGAGGACGTTACGGCGGGAGGTATCTGTTTCTGTATCGGCTTTATCTAGCGAGTGGGGTTCGTTGTAAGTCGTCACTTTTTTGAAGGGTTGTAAAAAGGGGTAGTATCTGTTCTATTGGTAAGGGACAAAAACTGCTTTGTAAGTGAATTCCGTTGAAGTTCGTAAAGTTCGACGCAGGCGGATCACATAATCGTTCTTGTTCCGTTAGTGACTACGGATCTACCGTCGGTTTATTCAATTTTCAAGGACTCCCAAGCACACGTATTAACTATAACTAGAGATGAGAGAGAAAATAGATGGCCTTTAAGCCATTTCACGGTCGCTGACTTTAGATCAAAAGAGTACGCTTCCTTAAAACCGGTCTTTCGTTCGATCTCGGAAGTTGTTGATTAGACCACAAATGCGTCACTTTAAGAAGGAGAAAGTGTTAAGTGCTCTTTCGCCACAAGAGAGAGGTCTGCATTGCCTTCATAAGCTTCTCTTTCATTCAATCGGGAAGGAGTTCAGTCGTTTCAGCTCTTTCAATGGGAATCTCGATTAGTGATCCCGAAGCAGAAGAAATGAATAGACACCGGTTGCCTTCCAAGTCACAATAAGACCAAAAGGAATCAATGGCTCTTCAGGTACAGGGAAAGCACATTCTTCTCGATTAGGGGTCTCTTTGGACCGCGATATCTACGTAGTAAAAAGAGAAATCCGTTTTCAAGTCCCTTCCGTCAAGCCTAAGCACGTTCAACAACGAAAGATTCTACAGCCAGAACTCCCCCTAATGAACAAATACACCAGGCGAGCTTCCCTCTAGTTTTTTGCTCGTCAGGCCGGATACGACATTACCTACACTCATCCCGATGTTTGTTGTGAATTAAAGTGACCGGGAAGGTTGTTTTCTCTCACCCGGCTCGTTCAGTTACCCCTTTTAATAACTAGTTTGCCTTATCGTCCTTATTTCTTGGATTTATAATGTCGAGACGTCAGTTTGACAGGAAGTAGGGAACCGAATCGGAAGTTTTGAATCTGAATAGGCACTAAGGCCACGTTCTGTTTATTTCGTTGTCAAAGACAAACTGGAAGACGGCGACTCATCTTCCGTAGGGAAAACGGAAGCCGGCCCCCTCATCATCTGCGTATCAATCAGTGCCAGTTTCGACGAATTGGAGTGAAGCTAAGAGAAAAGCAAGCGACGCTCCTCAGTGGCATCCTTATCGGCTTCAAAACTGTACTGTATTTAAGGGGGGTTGGGTTGAAGAGAGAGAGGGATTTATGAAAAGATGAAACTTCAATAGGGGAGGTCCCTCACAGAAAACAAAGGTATGAATTCGGAGTATTGAGGTATTTGAATCCGACTCTGGGCGTGAAACGCTATCCCTACTAAGCAAAGATAGAGAATCGTGGATCTCTACGGAAGAAGAAAAAAGAAAGTCAGCTGGAGAGAAAAATGGGTCCACAGGGTCGAGACAAGAAAGAGAGTCGGAATGAAAGAACTTATAGGCAGGTAGAAAGGAAAGAATCAGTCCCGTAACTGAAGAGGGAGGCCCGGTCGAGTGGTTCCTCAAAGCCATGAGACTATATTGAAGCGATCCGCGGAAGCCGAAGAAAGCTATGCCGTCGGATGAGAAATAAACGTAGAAGGAGAAGACTGACCTGTGTCAAGGGACACGGCTCTTCTTCTTTTCTTCCACCGCAGGACTGAAAGGGATCGCTAGCGGTAAGGCAGGAGACGAAAAGGCGCGCAGCGGAACGTAAACCGCGAAAGTCTAGTGTTCGCCCGTTACTTAGCCTGGGAGTTGATGGTACGCCCATCTTTCTGTAGAAGTAGAATGCCACAAAGAGGTCCACTCCCGTCTTCCTATTCCCGGAGCCAAGGAATCGATTTCTAGTGGCTAACTTTACCCAGAAGGTTAGGCCCTTCCAAGGCTAGTTATTATGCTCGCATGGGTGGTCTTTTTCCTTTTCTTTGTTGTGCCCTCTCCTCTTAGTTAGAGGAGTAGGCTCTCCAGCGTAAACTCCGAATCTGATAAGAGGTTCTCTGTCTTGATGTCTAGTATGGCTAGTCTAGGGCGCTCCCAGTTTTCGATCGGTTACGAAAAGCCAGCGCCAAATAGTGCCTCAGGAACCCGTCGGTCAGAGGCCGGTCCCTTCATTCTCATAAAGCCTGGTGAGGAGCTCTTTCTTGCTATGGTGTATCAGCAGTAGAAAGCCCTTTGTCTGCTCTCTCTTATATAACCTAAAAGTCAGTCGGGGAAGGCCGAGTCTTTTCCTAAACTCAGATTAGTGGAAGGAGCTGTTAGGTCTATTTTTCTATCACCGAAGGCGGGAATCACAACCAGTTCTGTCTATGCGGTCGACTTCTGTTCCAGTGGTAGTTGGCTAGGTGAACGGCGGTGGTAGTGAAAAAGAGATTGTTGTTAGGCGGTCTCATCTCTCTTCTTCCCTTCCTTTAGTAGGAGCTAACAGGGCAGAGAAGTCCCGAGAAGTACTTCACTAGTCAATTGATAGGATCATTGCTAACCCATTGGCTTCATCGAGATCGGATAGCGCATAAGAGGGCATTTTCCGAATGAGAAGATTCTCTTTCTACACTCTAGACATATCTTGCCTCTTCCTTCCTTGCCCGCATCAGAATATTCCTTCCTTTTCGACTGGTGGGACGAAGTCGCATTGATTGAATCGGTTCTGGTCTTCGCTGAAAAAGTGAGGGTGGTCACAGCTTGACGAGTAGACCGTCAGTTACCCAATGAATCATTTGCAACATACGTGGGAAGGTTAATGGCCCTAGCAGCTAAAGTGAAAGTGATGCCTCCAGTCCATGAAAGTTATCAGACGGATATGTTCTAAAGACCGCGGGGAACAACCCCCTCAAAGGGTAGTGCAAGTCCATTACTGAGAGTGTTTACCTCTCTCTTTCGGGTGAATTTCTTCCTTGCATGGCGGGGAGAACGAGGTGATGCTCGGGACTTCCACCAATGGCTTTGTCTCCAATTATTCTAACGACCTTCCCATTAAGCTTGAATGATCAGCTATCCCACCAGTAGCAGATCGAAACCTCTATCCCTCGTGTTTCATGACGTCCTTTTATCTCCCTAATCGGCTTATTCTTATGAGGAGTTGTTGGTCGGATGCTTACTTTCTGGCTCCTGCCTATTGGTATGTGGCTCACATAGGGGCATTGCCTGTTCCCACGGCCGCTCTAAAGAAGACTACAGCAACTCTTCCTCTTCAAGCCAAGCGCTGCCTGTCCATATGATGGGCTCGTCAGCCCGGACTATGGAATCTGATTCCTTCGCGGTCCCCTGTGCCGTCATTCATCCTATTGACCGAAAGTCAGTGCTTTGATCCGGGAATCCGAGAGTTTTGAAGTTGTGATTGACTTTGTCTGTGTGAACCCTCTTTAGCCCTTACCTTAAAGGAGCCGGTCTCAGAGAATGATCATGATTATAGCGATGAAGCTTGCTACGAGACGAACCGGGTCAAAAGCCGTTGCAAGCGACGATTTCTTTCATCCGATTCTTTAGATTGTTAGTGAGAAAGGTACATCAGTGTACCGAAGCTCCCCTTTTCCATTGAAAAGAAAGGGTGCATGCCACTGAAGAAGAACAGCCCATTTCCATCCATGAAAGGAAGGTGATTGGTCTGCTGATCCATCAGGAACGAGTGAGTCAGCCTTCTTCGATTCCAAATCCAACAAAGTCTGAAGCACAAGGTTATGAAATAACTGATTCCCTTTCGTCTCTTTACCTATTTCCAGGGGATTGACTAAGCGTGCCCTTACCAGAAGTGGTTGACGACACAAATCCGCTCGTTCGTAGGGACGGATCAAAGTGGCTTGGGGGGGAGCAGTGAGGTGGGTTAAGGCTTTCTTGGTTATGCGAGTGGGGTCAAAGGTTTTAGATTATGGTATCCCGGACCGGAAAGACCCGACGTTCATTATCAGTAAGAATGTTCGGTTTGATGAATCTGCTATGATGAAGTCGAGAGAGTAGAATGGGCATAGCACTGTTGAGGTGGAGCTGGAAACCGATGAACAATCAGACGGTGAGACTTCGGTAGATTGCTATGATAGACCTCCGGACGAACCGAATGTGCAGGATTTCCTGAAGGAGGAAGAGGACACAGGGAAGCAATAGCATAGAAAGCGGGAAGCAAAAACAAGCGAAGCTGCTGACAAGTAGAGGTCAACTTTTGTCCGGAGTTCAACTCAAAGATCGGGATGCTGTAAACCAACTCATTAAATGCCTTCCAAATCCTTTGCAAGGTTTACTCATCATGACTGGCTGCAAGGACTTCGCTAGCCTTTATGTTCTTAGGTCGGGAACTAGAGATAATGATAGAAGACGGACTTTTTTACCTTTTTTATTTTCAAAAATGTATTCGGGAACAAGAACGCACCCCAGAAAAAAGGCACAACAAGGAAAGGGGTGCATGAACTCTTCAAAGTTTTTCATTTTCAGCAGGACCCTAAAAGAAAAATCATTCCTCCCAACAATGCTAATGCTCAACGTCCTGTCTATCCGCCTTACCCATCAAATCCGAATGGTCGGCAACAACAAATGCCACGGGCTCCTCCAAACATGCGAGCTGTGCCACCCCCACGTCAATTTGACAGAAGAGCGGCCTTGCAACCCAAAAGAGCTAATTATCCTCCGTTGCCGGAAACACTCCAATCTCCACTTGGATGGCTGCTCGGAATGCAATCAGATATCCTCCGGAGAAAGCAAAGCCGTGGCCTCCTAACCTTTTTTTATTCAAAGTAGTAGTGCCCATTCCACAGATATCCAGCCATAACATTTTAGATTGCATCCAATTCCGGAACATGGTCTATGACCTCAATGATCAAGGCATGATTGATTGGCAAGGACTCAGAGGCCAAGATCGAGCAAACCCAAATAAAAATATGGGCATTTATAAAAATCCTCCTCAGGCCCATAACCAAGCACTCACTCATTCGGTCAGGAAAGAAAAGCATGCAAGGAAGAGAATGGAGCAAGATAACAAATGATTTTGGATGGAATCCCCTTTGATTTGACCGGGCATGGCTCTTGAGTTTGGAAAAGGAAAACCGAAATCCTTCATATGGGGATCTATTTGCTCTTAGAGCAAGTTCAGAACGACCGAAGAAGAGAATAGCACACAACCCTATTGATGAATTGCTAAAAAAGGGATTGATAGGTGGTACCCTTTCCTTTATGAATGCTATTGCAAGCCCGAACCTGTTGTCCTAGTCTTTTCTCTTCTCTCCAGTTATCCCTTTCTCTGCTGGGAATTAGTGACTGGAAGAACCTTCTTTCCTGCCTGTTTGACCTGTTTGTGCAGTATGCTTCGTCGATCTGGCCTTCTAACTTTAATCAAGCGCTTACAGCGCCTTTCAATTCATAGTCATAGCTCCACCAGTGGATGGTACTATCCGCGGGCTTGGGATCTGAGCCCCTATGAAGAAAATGAAGAAATCACTGAAAGAGGTACTCTGGTTGAATGAGCCTTTCTCTGCCCCATAATAAGGAAAAAAGCCGGCAGCACAGCATCTTGGTTGAAGTAGGAGCGCCGCTAATGTCTTTCAATGGGCGGAGCTAATGAACAGGGCTGCTGCCACTTCTTTTACTATCTATGGCGCTAACTCTTTTGCATTCCTTAGGGTGTCATTCCCTCCCCTTCTAGTTTACCTTCGATTCCTTACACCGCCATGCAGATTTTACCGAGCATGATAAGAGGAGTGCTCAAAAAGCTTCTGCACCACTCATTGAGTAAGGCGGCCTGCTTCCACCATCTGTGCTCTAGCAACCCAAAGGTAACCAACCAAAAGGGCAAAAAGAAACCATACGATCGATCCTCAGACTTCTTGTGCATACTGATTGAATCTCGGGCGCCCCTGGCCTCATCTTCTATAGAGCGGGCTTCCAAATCCCTCGTAACCCTATTGCTAGAGATCGTGCGGGCCGGCCTGAACACCCTTAGTTAGCCCATCATGTGACGCTTGCTTCCCTCTTCTATAAATCCAGAGATCCCTTTGATAGCACGTTTTTCAAAGGCCTTGTCAGCTTGTGGGACTTCCTCCTTCTATCTTGGCCCAAATCCCAAAAAGAATATCCGCTAAGACAGTGAGGAAGGGAAGACCGATCTCATACCTATGCCCATTGCTAGCGGTGGACTGCCATGCCTCTGCCTCCCTTGGACTCGGCCCTTGTTGGAAAGTCCGTAGCAAGAAGGGAGAGAGAGCAGAGAGCCAAGAAGAAAGAGCAACCAAGGCTTATATCTTCTCCAATCAGAGCTCTGAGAGTAACTCGATATAGACAGATGGGGGAGGAGTCACCTCAAGTCTCATGCATTCCGAGCCTCCCCCGAAAACCGTCTTCATCCCTCTAATGGAAATGAAATCTGGGCAAGGACCCATACCCATAGGCAGATCTGACTCATTGAATAAGCCCAACGGAGGGAAGCGCCCACAAGTGGATATCTATCTTCTCCAGGGATGGAAGAGAGGGATCTCATAGTTCGTGTACTTACTCCTTCAGCCGAGATCCATTGTCTTAATACAGCCCCTTCCATGCCAAAGTCAAAGGCCGGGCTTATGACTTGCCATCTTCCTTCGTGACAAGGCCTGGCAACACTATGTGGATTTAGAAAGGACTGAGATCTAGAGCCGCGCTTCCTCCAGTGGAGCTCCTGGGTCATTGACCGGCACTATAAAGATTTGACAACTCTCGATCCCCTATTCCCCTTCTACCAGGTTACGTATTGACACATCATCAATTTGAATGAATGGATGAATGCTCCTTGGCTGAACGCTAATAAGAGCTGCTGCCTCAGTTTTCTAAATCGAAGGTTGAAAGAAGGTTCTAATAGGTAATTTGGCCATCGTTAAGGGTGGCTACTCCTCTTGGAAAAAGTCTCTGTATAGCGATCTTACTTACCGCATTCTCATCCTTCAGGATTTTCGAATGGAGGCTGAAAGGACCAACCCATGATTGAGCTCACCCTTGGCCATCTTGCTTACTCCTTGTGTGCTTGACCTTCCCTATATGAAGGATTTAGGTCAAAGATATCTCCCACCCTCTTCAGACGCTCTAATCTAGAAAAGGAATCCATAGGAAGTTGCTTAGAGGCAAACCCCTTGTTTTGTTGATGCCATTCTTCTCTCTTCTGGCTGTGGTAGACAGTAGATGGTAGATAGCGAGAGCTGAGGCAAATCTTGGTTTAATTGTCGTCAGTCCCAGGAACAGACTCCCCTTTCTCTCCCCTCTAAAGCCGATTCAGACGATCTTTCTAATAAACAAGTGCGCCGCATCCTAGTGTAGTGGCTAGAAGGGATTCCTTGATAAGGTGCAGCTCCTTTAATGTCGTTCTATCAAATGCAAAGCACTCCTTTTGTTCTTTTTTTTTTATCATCCCATCCTACCCTCCGGTACCAAGAAAGCAAGAAGGTCTATCACGAAGTAACTAAGGCCTTGTTGGAGATAAAAGCCAGTCAATGAGTCTAGGACTCGTTCGACGAGGCGTGTGATAGCGCGATGGCAGATCGATCCACCCATATTGCATTTACCGTATTCAAGCAAGGTAGAAGTGACCGCTGCGCGCCTTCTGATCTCGCTCTCTTTCGAATCCAAGAACAAGTGTAGCTGCGAACCAGAGAATTACCCCTTGGTTGGTCTTGCACAGCTGAGCCCTTATGCATACTGATCCAATTAAGCCATTTCATTCACTGACTTATACGCTTGTTGAATTCTAACAGAAAGCAGGAATGAAAGCGGTGGTAAGCAGGAAAGGAATGAAAGGGCTAGGCGCTACCCCTCAAACGGATCATTGATTGGTAGAAGGGGTGAATAGCACTATAGCTAAATCGGATCCAGGGCTCTATCTTCCTATCTGGTTTGCGATCCCTATTTCTTGATCGATCTTACTGAGAGCAAGGCCTCCTTCAAAGCAAGTCGAAACCCAATACTATCTCGATTGTACAACCCATGCACACGGTAGCAGCGGGTCATGAACTCTTTTCTGACGGTCTTTCTTGAAGTAGCAAGAGCCTGTTTTCGATCTACTCCTTTGGTGGATCCCATTATCTACGTGACCCCTAGCTTGATCTTGTAAACAAATAGTCTGCGTTTCCCCATGATAGCGAGTAGTAGATCTCCGGTTTGATTGCCTATTGGAGTTGCTGCTCGCTCTCAAGTCATGCATCCCGACTTAGTGCAACCCGTCACTTACACGACCTTCACGGCCTACAAGAGAGGATACGAAAGGAGGAGGGAATGGGTTCGGACTCCCTTGAATGAGGAAAACTATACCAGATTGACATTGTAAAGCAAGTTAGGGCTGGAGCCATTGGCAATCCTTCTCCTTCTATCTTTAGGAGACTCAAGATGCCTTGAATCCGGGATCCTCCCTTTCGAAACTGGGAAAGTGCTTGGATTTGCTGGTGGTGAACGGGCTCCCTTCCTGCTTTCTGTTAGAATTCAACTGTAATGGAAATGGGGCTGGATAACGGAGCATGTCATCCAAGGAGAGGGCGCTCATTTGAATATGGCTTGACGGGGTCCTGCCACTATGAGAGATTGGACGGCCCGTCAAGCGCTTGCTATGAAGGTAGATAAGTAGAGCCAGATCCTATTCACCTAAGCCAAGCACTGGCCCCAAGAAGCTAGATCCGAGGCCAAAGGAAGAAGGTGGCCCATCCTTGTTCTAGATCTTATAAGCCCTCATCGTTCTCACAAGACTCCCACAGCCCAATGATTCCTAGAGTGATTGGTTCAAATCCGTGAAAGAGGAAGAGGGTAGGACCAATAGAGAGAGGAGCAATATCACTTGGCTTTATCCCGACCCGAACTCAGCCTAGAACGATTCCTTCTATCTAAACAGGATCCCAATTAGCTGTGGAGGGGCGGTTGTGCTCTCATGGAGTCGGGCTTTAAGCAACCAGCTTTAAGAGAAAGATCAAGCTCTCATCACCAGGGCTCTTTCCATCGGCATGCGACTTATCATGCTCTCAGCACTTGGATTGGCACCTCAAACTTTCTATCCGTATGAGTTAGATCAAAAGAGTACTATCCTGACGTTTAGAGCATCCTCCTCCTGTATTCTCATAAGTAAGGTGGGCCTTTATAGATATAAAGCCAGTGAGAGAGGGGCCTTCGGACAAAGAGGGTCTATGGTGGAAGGCCTGTTTGGATTGAAGAGAGGGAGGGGAGTGAAGAGGACTCTACCACGAGGGCCGCAGCCTAAGATGGCACAACCACTTAATCCATGATAATGAGATAATATGGGAGACTATTCAGCATCTTTTCTTCCTTCCATTAAGGAGGGTTCGGGATTCTTGAACGCCAGTCAATGGTAGAGATAGATTGAATCTGTCCTTAAATCGCCCTAGCTGCTCTCAAAGAAGAGAGAAGAAGAGATTGAAAGGCATACCTCTGAGATCCTCCGCTATAGATCCCAGGCCCTAAGGCATCCTCTCGACTCAGGCTCAGTTGCAGCATCGGTTTGTAGCTTCAAAGAATGGTAGCCACTATCAATCGTCGGCTGAAACTACCTCTTTCCCTCTTCCTTTGCTTGGAAAGCACACAAGGGTCAGGCGCTAGCTACACTCAGAGATATCAAAATAGCTCTCTCGCCGCATTCAGGAGTGTTAATGGGACGCTACGCGCCTTCTGGCGTAACCTTCCACTAGAAAGGGGGAGAGGGCCAATTAGCGAGTACGGCTTCTAGTAGTAAGGAAGGCACATAGAATGCCCCTGCTCTCTTTCTATGCTATTCTCATGTATGCTCTCAAGATCATGGGTTCTGTTCTCTGTCTTTTCAAAAAGAGATGATTTGCAAGGCTTGCAGAAGGAGGGGTCTCAGACTACCTAGATCTTGCTATACCGAAGACGGGCGAGTTAACATTCCCTCTCACTATCCCTTATTCTTTGATTCCATTCTCCTGTCTGTCCTAAGATTTTCCATCCAAATAGAACCTTAGCAGAGAACAATGCCTGTTGGTTAGGCACACAGATCCACAAGAATGGGGCCTTTTGGCAGATATAATGCTATAAAGTGAGAGATGGCCGCTCACCATGCTTAGAAATCTGGTTGGTAATAAATTAAGCGGAGTAGAGCAGCTTGGTAGCTCGTGAGGTTCATAATCAGGAGGTCGCAGGTTCAAATCCTGTCTTCGCAAGCCCTTCATCCCCCCTTCAAGCTTGGCCTAGGATTTCTAAGTCCCGCTCGTCTTCTAGTTTGTATTCTAGCTCTGAGTCTAAGTCGATTGCTTGGGATTGCTTTTTTTCTTGTTCTCTTTCGTTTTCAATCTCTTTCTTTGGTAATTGTTTTCAGAAAGGGATGTGTTAACTGGGCCAGAAGGAGGGTGTTAGCTAGCTCGACCAGCAGGGGAAGCGGTGTTGCAGGGAATAGGGATTGGGGGTTGGCATCAGCCTACGCAAACAGTAGCCTCGTTGAACGCCCATTCATTGAGTTTCTTGGATCAGTAGCTTCAGTGGGACCCTCTTTTGACTGCGGGTTCCACACGAAGGAATAGCAAAAGGGGTTAAAGTGAGAGCATGAGTCTCTTCGATTCTGATTGGGTTCTCCTTCTCAGTCACCTCTATCCCCTTCCATATGGTCCATGGAGCAAGAGAATACATGCACAACCTTTGAGAGGCAAGGTATGCGGAGAAGCGGCCAGCCGACATTAGGAAGATGGGATCTTCGGACTCGTGATCGTGACCAATTGACCCTCATGGTATTGAGAGCCCCTTAAATCCCTTTCCAGAGAAGGCGTGCTAAGACTAGGGTTACCTCAAGGATTGGATCGGAGGGAAAAGAAGATGAGGCCCATACGTCTGCGGAGAAGGTTGAGTTGGAGCGAGAGCGCTCAATGAGGCCGCGGATCACAAGCTGAGAGTCTCGAGATGTGCTATGTCGGTCATCTTAGTCAGTCAAATAAGCAAGACTTTCTTTTTTGTATCACTATTTCGATCTGACGAATTGCATATATAGAGAAGTGCGTCGCTTCTCTTCGAGTGCGTCTGCTGAAGGAGACGCGCTCGCTTTTTCAGCCCCGCTGACGCGCGCGGGGCCCCTATCTGATAAGGAATTCGACGTCAATTCAGCACTTTCATGACAAATCTGGTTCGATGGCTGTTCTCTACTAACCACAAGGATATCGGTACTCTATATTTCATCTTCGGTGCCATTGCTGGAGTGATGGGCACATGCTTCTCCGTACTGATTCGTATGGAATTAGCCCGACCCGGCGATCAAATTCTTGGTGGGAATCATCAACTTTATAATGTTTTAATAACAGCTCACGCTTTTTTAATGATATTTTTTATGGTTATGCCGGCGATGATAGGTGGATCTGGTAATTGGTTTGTTCCGATTCTGATAGGTGCACCTGACATGGCATTTCCACGATTAAATAATATATCATTCTGGTTGTTGCCACCAAGTCTCTTGCTCCTATTAAGCTCAGCCTTAGTAGAAGTGGGTAGCGGCACTGGGTGGACGGTCTATCCGCCTTTAAGTGGTATTACCAGCCATTCTGGAGGAGCAGTTGATTCAGCAATTTTTAGTCCTCATCTATCAGGTGTTTCATCAATTTTAGGTTCTATCAATTTTATAACAACTATCTTCAACATGCGTGGACCTGGAATGACTATGCATAGATTACCCCTTTTTGTGTGGTCCGTTCTAGTGACAGCATTCCTACTTTTATTATCACTTCCGGTACTGGCGGGGGCCATTACTATGTTATTAACCGATCGAAACTTTAATACAACCTTTTTTGATCCTGCAGGAGGGGGAGACCCCATATTATACCAGCATCTCTTTCGGTTCTTCGGTCATCCAGAGGTGTATATTCTCATTCTGCCTGGATTCGGTATTATTAGTCATATAGTATCGACCTTTTCGGGAAAACCGGTCTTCGGGTATCTAGGCATGGTTTATGCCATGATCAGTATAGGTGTTCTTGGATTTCTTGTTTGGGCTCATCATATGTTTACTGTGGGCTTAGACGTTGATACGCGTGCTTACTTCACCGCAGCTACCATGATCATAGCTGTCCCCACTGGAATCAAAATCTTTAGTTGGATCGCTACCATGTGGGGAGGTTCGATACAATACAAAACACCCATGTTATTTGCTGTAGGGTTCATCTTTTTGTTCACCATAGGAGGGCTCACTGGAATAGTTCTAGCTAATTCTGGGCTAGACATTGCTCTACATGATACTTATTATGTGGTTGCACATTTCCATTATGTACTTTCTATGGGAGCCGTTTTTGCTTTATTTGCAGGATTTTACTATTGGGTGGGTAAAATCTTTGGTCGGACATACCCGGAAACTTTAGGTCAAATCCATTTTTGGATCACTTCTTTCGGGGTTAATCTTACCTTCTTTCCCATGCATTTCTTAGGGCTTTCGGGTATGCCACGTCGCATTCCAGATTATCCAGATGCTTACGCCGGATGGAATGCTCTGAGCAGTTTCGGCTCTTATATATCCGTAGTTGGGATTCGTTGTTTCTTCGTGGTCGTCACAATCACTTTAAGCAGTGGAAACAACAAAAAATGTGCTCCAAGTCCTTGGGCTGTTGAACAGAATTCAACCACACTTGAATGGATGGTACAAAGTCCTCCAGCTTTTCATACTTTTGGAGAACTTCCAGCTATCAAGGAGACGAAAAGCTATGTGAAGTAAAAGAAGAAAAGGTCGCCGACTGCTACTAAGAACCTAACAGAACAAAAAAATCCGGTCCGAGTGACTGAGACTCACAAGAAGCGACTCCAGCTTAGGTAAGATTTCCTCAGATGTCAAACCAACCGCGGGTATGGATATAACACCATCCGTTATATAGCGAAGGTAGTGGAATCCACTGGGAAGAAGATGATGAACCTCTCGATCGAAGTCATCCAGGAAAAAGTTGATAAGAACGTAGGTCAAAAGACCAATAGGAAGAAGACCACAATCTTTATTTGTAAAAGAAAATTCGTGTCCTCCGGAATCGAGAATCCGAAGAGAAAGAAAGTCTTTGATTAGCCGAAAAAGAATGGGATCCAAAACGTAGGGACGCAGCTTATTAAGCAAGCGTTCATGGCTTACACTATTTAAGCTATGAGAAAAATCAAGAGAGATTAGAAACTGAACATTTTGACATTGAACCACAATGCACGTAGAAAATCAGCTCTTGATCGGTCACGCTGAAAACCGAAAGAATCGGAAGAAAAGAAAGAGAGAGAATCCAAACCCAGACTCAGAACACGAGAAAGCGCTAAAAAAACTAGCTTATCACCAGGCACAGGAATAGGAACAAAAGCAAAGTCAGGCATTTCAGGGATAGACCACAGCTGAAGACAAGATCTACGCGCCTCCTCCGCCGGGAGGACAGAAAGTCTCTCATAGGAGACAGCACATAGGAACCGGAAAGAACTGCACTTTTGATCTCACAAAGATTGACACATGAAGAAAATTCATCAGAAAAAGCACCATAAACAGAATCCAGTTCGAGAACGAGGTGATCCAATGAAAGTTGATAAGAAGAAAAGCTTTGAATACCACCAGAATAACGAAAGGGAAAAGCAAAAAAGAGATTTCTAGACTGAAGATGAGGAGAAAGAACGATCATTTTCAAATAGCGGAATTCAATGAGTAATTCAAGGGAGAAAAATCTTTCTTGAATTACTCATTCCCTTACTTTTCCCCGTTCAAGAATCACTGTTTTCGTGATCGAATGTAGAAATAGATAGACGAACTGTATAGGATCGCTCGTCTTCTAAATCCCAACTCCCTCACCGCACGAGCAAGAGAAGCAACAGGGAGATTGACCGCTCCCTGGGGGGGTTCTGGCTGTACGCTTGTTGGTCCGATCAATCATCTATTACGATATTGTTGACAGCGGCAATGCATAGTAGAATAGGTTGCCGCTACAAGACCTACTTAAGTAGTTATCTGAAAAGCCCATCTCTGCGATGTCATACAAACCGGCATCTCGTCCGTCGTCCATAGCGAATGCTAGATCTTTGCCTTTCACTTGCTGGCTGGTCGCCTACTGGAACTTAGGGAAGAAGCGTCCGCTAAGGCTCAGTCAAGAACTTCAATCGTTCTGCTTTCAACACCCGCCTTTCCTACTCTCCTGCCTATCGAACTCGAAGAAGCAACTCCTCCTGTCTTGACTGGTGAATGAAATGATGGAATCTATCTAACTTGCCTATCCGAGTCCGAACCTTCTCTTTGCTTCAATCGTTCTACGAGGGCTTATCCCGCTTGTTGTTCCGATCTCGAAAGCCGAAGAGCTCGATCTCATCTACGACTAGAAGACTTCCAACTCGAAAGGCAAAGACCTATGTCATCCCGAAAGTCAAACTCGAAAGGCAAAGACCGGAACCTTACAGCTCTCCTCCTTAACGCACTCCTTTACTGGAGTCCTTCCTTTCCTTAAGCTGGGGCGCTTGTACTAGCTAAGCCGACTGTAGTCTGCGCCTGGGACTTCACTTAGAGAACAAGAAGGGTTTCATAACACAAGATCGGATTTCTTTTCTGACACCGGTTGCCGTTCACGCTCTCTCGCCAAATCAAAAGCCTTCCCTTGACTATCGAACTCGAAGAAGCAACTCGAACTCCTTGCTCGCCTACCCCGTTTTGTTCTCCTTTCATTGACTACGATTCTGTACTTGAGCTTGCCCTTGACTACACATTTTGACTTTGCTTTTGACTGCCTGTGATTTACCGAGCTGATCTCAAAAGCCTAACAGCGTCATCTCATACCGATCCTCGTCGTATACTCGAACCGCCCACACTTGCTGGGCGCGGAGGAAGAACCTAACGCTTACTCCAGTCTGGACGGATGAATTACTTTTAGGAATTATGTGATTGCTGAACTCATATCATTTAAAGTGTTCAGCAATGCGTTCAGTCAGTCTATAAGTCTAGTGCGTGAGTTGCCGTAGGGTACATGCACGAGCGGTTGAGGAACAACAGCAAAACAAGGAGTTTATTCACTACTTCTTGGGCGCCCCTTGGAAGGGGCCTTACTTGACTCCTCTCAATCGCCGAGGGCTATATTCTCAATCGGCGAAGCCTCAAAACCTTAGGTTTCTTTATAGATGTCATCTTTACTAATAAATAAAGAAAAAAGCGCTCGACACGACAATAGCCTAGCTTGAATACGTACTCAATAATTGCGTAGGTTGATGTCGCGTAATCGACATAAATCATTGGTTTTCCGAAGGTACTTGATTTTCTGTCGATGTTGCGACATCGAAACTTTTTGGCGCAACATCTCTCCCCTTATGGTGGAAAAACTGCTGCTGATCTTGGTGTAAGCTCCACTATTCAATATGGTAAAGAACTTCGTCCGCTTCAGAAACAAAATCTGCCTCTCTCCTCTTCCGGCGAACAGCTAGAGTAGCCTTTCATCTAGGGTTTTCTTTGGGGTTTTAGGGGCAGGATGGTGAGGTTTGATGAGTTCTGGTCGAAGAAGACTCTGATTGGCCTTGGATTGGGGCAGTTCGTCTCGCTCCTGATCACTGAAACCGCTTTCTCTTCCTCGGAGCTCTCCAGACGAGGTCCTAGATTCTTCTCTGCTTCTAGAATTTCACTTCTGTTTCGTTTTTGCTAAATGGGTTTTTTTTTGCTTTTTGTTCGCTTCTGCCTCTGATTCTAGCGGCATAGAAGACAAGATTGATCGTCTGATGAAAGGCATCGATGCATTGGAGGGCCTCTCTTCTAGAGCTCCCACTTCAGTTCCAGGTACTACCAGATCCGCTTTGAATGCCACTGTCCTGCCTATATCTTCATCTTCTTGGATTATGGATACTGGTGCGACTGACCATATGACCGGTGAGTCTCGTATTTTGTCCTCGTTTTCATCCGCCAGCTCAGAGAAGGTTAGACTCGCAGATGGTTCACTCACCCCTATCTCTGGTCTTGGAACAGCTGTAGTCTCTCCTTCTCTATCCCTGTCCTCTGTGCTTCTTGTTCCAAGCTTTCCTTCAAATCTGCTTTCTGTTAGTTTAGTTCCCTCACCAAAAGCCTCAATTGCAGTCTCACTTTCTATCTAATAATAGTCTTTTGAAGGACCTTCGGACCGGGAGGACGATTGGTGGGGGTCGTGAAGCTCATGGACTGTATCTTCTGACCACAAGTGGCGATCGGAATCAGGCGTACCAGTCCTCTCTCACATAAGAGGACATCTCTCTGGCACTTTAGATTAGGACATCCTCCTCTATCTGTTCAACGTTCTGTATTTCCTTATTCATCGAGTGTGAAATTCAAGCTTCTTATTTTCGTTGTGGTACTTGTGAACTTGCTAAACCTCGTAAACTCGGTTTCCTTGAAATTGTTTGATTTCTTCTTTGGGGACTTCTTAAAGGAAGGTGTCAACCTGGCCACATATAAGCTAAGGTACCTCGCTCATTAGTCAATCTATCTTCCCCTGCATGGTCAACCCTTGGTGGGTCAATGTCTGGAGATTAATCATATAAAAATTCTTACACGTAGCGAGACCTATTTCTAGTGGTTTGTTCCTGCATCAATAGTTGCTTGAAGCTCTAGTTTCAGAGAAGTGACAACATCATCAAAGAAGGGAGGCACGCTATATTACTATACTACCAATATAGATATTGGTAGGAAAGATTTGAGACTTTCACATACGCCTTCTTTCTCTATGGATAGGGCGACGTGACACGCAATGGATCGGTTAGAAACGATGAGAAATTGATCACATGTCCCCTTCTCAACAGCCTTTCCCGCATCAGTAGATAGAGTAGATTTCCTATCCTCCCTTGAGATTGCTTTTCTTTTGAATGTCGTCCAGAATGAGGATCCAGTCCTGCAGGAGGTGCTTGAAAAAGGAATTCTCCCGAGACATCATTCGAGTTAGCATCAAAGTCTGCGTATGAGTTCGCGCAGTAAACGACAAGGGAATGTCTTTCCTACTTCCAGATATTATATTATTAATACTAAGCAGAGCAGGTGAATTGTAATTCCCCGTAGGGTAGGTCCAAACATTGGTTTTGACAACAGAAAGATGCTCAAATTGCCTTTGTTTCATAGTCCGCTGCTCTGATCTACGACCACCCTCTGCTTGTGATTTCGATAGAGAACTAAAGGTAGGAAGACCAGAATGGCATGACTGATATAGCAAGAGCCAACAGCAAATACAATTCGAGGAGCAGAATCTGGATCTAGAACTTATGATCTTGACTCTTTTGCTTAGCTTAACGAGAAGAGGCGGACAATCTACTATGAAATTGAAATTGAATAGTGACTCCGGTATTCACCATCCGATGCATTACTAATTTCCACTGAAATGGAATGATTTTATTAATGGCGTAAATATATATATATATAAATAAATATATATATTTATATATATATTCCACTTTCACTAAAGTAAAGGAGTTTCCTCTCAATCGCCGAGGCCATTCCCACTGCAATTACAATCCCTTGCTTGTGTGTGTTGCTTGATGTGCCACATCGGCATTGGGTTTGTGTGAAGCTTTGGCTTTTAGTCAACAAATGCAGGAATAACTGCTCTGACGAGTCCGTCCTTCAACAATTCCATTGCCTGGCCGGCCAGCCCCAGCCTATGAGAGTTTTGTTTAGCTGCTCTTCGGCTTTCGAGAACAGGGCGTACTAGTTGTTGAGAGCCTACGTGCGCTAGCGCGCCCTGTAGTTTTCTTCGCTTCCTTAGGGCAAGATCAGCTCTATCTAAGGAATGTTTTCATTTCTTTCTTTTCTTTTCTATTCTAGGGCGAAGCAAAGCAGGCACACCAAACGAGTTTATAGAGTCGGAGAGCGGTAGCCTTTTTCTGTCCTATAGCCCCTCTGGCAGGCAGTAACCGCAGGATCTCATTCGAAAGCCACTAAGCCGTAAGCTTTCTTATGATACCCCAACCGAATAGCAAGACCTCAGAGACAGGGCATCTCTCCAAAGCGCGCTTTTGTTCGCTCCGCAAGTAAGTACGAACCGGTCAAAGATGCAACGACGACTGCATCTGGGGGGGATCGGTGAGCATACTTTAACCTGCCCCCGCCCTTGGGAGTACTAAATGTAGAAAAGCAACGTCGGGAATAGACTAGGCACATACCTAGCGCTTAGATCGCGGTACCTTCTTTCAAAATCCATTCCAGCCCTTCCTCTGCTCCTATTCTGGTTCGATACCCACCCGCCAACTTATTCTTATTCCTCCTTAAGCTTCCTTGAGATCAAACAGCAAGCCTTTCATCGATCTATCATAGATAAGTGACCACCCATCCATTCCTTCGGAACCAAAACCATTTCTATCGGCCGACCTAAGCACCCGAAAACCTTACCTGATTCAATGGTTCATGCCGCTAGCCGAGGAAGAGGTTATAGCCCTAGATAGATATCCGAATAGCCATTGTGGCAAAGAGTTGGCAGCATGAATTGAATTGATCGAGGTCGATTTCTCGTTCATTCGTATCTGGCCGAATCATCTTCACCAGCCAATGGAGCTAACCTTATTCATGATCGACCCGCAGCTAATGCCCCTTGATGAGCCTTTTCTAACTCAAGCTAATTTTTTATTATTTTCCTGTTTAGCCTGACATGCATTTCACGACACTTGATTATTTGCGGTTCGGGCTAATGGTTGGTAATCCTCCTAAAACTCCTGATTACCAGTTAGTTATGGCCGAGATAGAAATCTTTCTCGGTCAGATGCGGATCCGCGTTGCTCCGGTCAGATTTAACAAGCCATTTGTTAGAACATAGGTAGACTTTGATTTTCCAGCTGGATTTTAGTGAACTCTATTAATTCTTCTTAGGGAAGATTAAAGGAGAGGTTCACTTGGCATCATTCACCACGGGTCAGATAGCCTAATTTCATGCACGATTAGAAGCAGGCTCATAAGGTGGTCAGCTCATTCATTCTCCAACATATCATTTTGTGCGGCTCATACAAACTCCGCTAACCTACCCGGTCTAGCTTCCATCCCTATCGGTCTCGAGGTCGGAACCCCAACAATCGATTTCTCTCTTCTTCGATTTATGCCAGCGAAGGTTCCAAAAAAGGGAGAAGATTATTAGCTGAGGGAAATGAGCCATGATCATGAAGTGAAAAGCACGTGGTAACCAAATTGAATGAAAAGTACAGCCTATCTCGATTAGCTGATCGAAACCTAGCGCATCATGTTCTCGAGTCGCCAGGTGTTTATTCTCTGGGAAGCAAGCCAACTTTGCCCACTATATTCTATCTATCTATCTTTCCTGTTACTAGTTGGATCGGAGCCGACACAAGGAATTGGTCGACGAAGCCAGGTTGAGATGTCGAGAAAATCAAATAGTTTGATTACGTGTATGATGTGATGGATTGATGGTCTTGCAATTCGGCTCACAACCACTTGGTTGTGACGGAATGATCAATTAGCTATATCACTCTCATTACGTCGTACATGATATAGGATCCAATGCTGACAAACAGACAGAGAAGATAGGAAAGAAAGTGAGAAAGGATCGCCTCTCCCATTTCTTTATTGGGCGATCGATAAAGAGCCCTATGGGTTAGCCAGAATATAGAACGAACGTTCAGATCATAGAAAATTAGAATAAATGAGTTCCGCCCATCAGAGAACCTCGAGATGCTAATTCACCCGGATAGTGTTTGGAAAAAATCTCCACCAACGCACCTGCAACCGTAATACGACCAAGCATCTTTTGCATGATGCGAAGAACTCGGAATTGAGCACTTCGCCCCTTCCTATACCCCATGAACCAGACTCTCAAGTACTCCTTAGCGAGGGCTACTCCGCACAAAGAAAGACTAGTCCTTCAGCAGCACCGCCTACAGCTCATGCAACGTGGAAACCCGGATTCGCCCTTTCGCGAACGATTGAAGGTCGAAGCATTGATCGGGTCGTCGAATCAATAGATAAGATCACCCCCGCGGCGAACCACCGCCTGCTCGATGAACACGCACTACAGCGCTTATCCCAAATACTCCTCCTCAGGGGGTTGAAGAGACAGATTAATTAGTTGAATGCTTGCCCTTATTCAAACATCTTCCATAGTCTCAGCTGCTTACGTTCAAGCGGATAAGACATAGAAGAATGGAACAATTGAGGGATGGGTGACTTGACCGTTCGGCTTTATATGCCGATGTAATGCCCAGAATATGAAAAAATAGATGATAAAGATGTGATGACATTATGGAATTCTAACAAGCACAAACATGAAATAAGTAGTTATGAGGTGCATACCTCATAGAAACGTCAGATGTATAGTCTGAAGAGTTAATAGCTATTTGGTATGTGTTGATGATGCTTCCACATTTTTTTGGTCCAATACGTAGTAGGCATAACTTGCATTGCCACAATCGTACAAACCAAATCCATATTATATAAAAATATAATAAGAAGCGATTGAAATATCTATATAGTTTACCATACTATCCCATAATGAGATGATATAGTAGGTCGTTATAATTACTGACGGCCATACGACAAACGAATAAGTCAAGAAGCATTGGGATTACTTTTTCTATGTATATCTATCGTACAATTCTTATTCGAATTCATAAAAGGAGCCTTACCTCTTTCCCCCCCCCCAAAAAATAAAATTCAAGGGTTAAAAACACCTAAACAAGTTGAATAATCGCCAAGGAACACATTTTTTAGTAAAACCTTTGAACCCCCGATGCATTGATCCGCCAATGCATTTTCCTAGGATGATAAAGCATTAGATTATCATATCGAATCCTAGATCAAACTCTTTCTGGTTATTTCTGTATAACAATATTCTGATTTTCTGAAGGTGTTCGGATTGCTATCCTCACATTCCTGCAGCTCTTCGCAATCAACCCTAACTATTTGCATGGGGGGTATAGCTTCAATCATAAGGGTTATCGCTGCCTTGATCCCTCATCAGGTACTATTTATATCTCTCGGCATGTTGTTTTTGATGAACTGTCCTTTCCTTTCGCAGATGGACTCACCAAACCCCACTCGCTCTCAGGGGGAGCCCGTTGTGCACATTCCATCGACTGATCTAGCTCCACCGTATCCTTCCAGACCACCTTCACCGCCACCGCCTCCGGCGACATCATCCCTTCCCGCCGAAACAACCACGGTCACTGTTGCTGTCCCCACCAACTCTCATTCTATGGTCACTCGGTCGAAAAGTGGCGCTCGACCGGCTCGCACCACGTATTCCTCTCGCTATTCGATTGATGGCCCCTATCACTATCAGGCCTTTCTCTCTCTCAAGGACATGGAAGTTTCACCTTCCACCTACAAGCAGGCTTGCAAATATTCCCATTGGTGTGACGCTATGCGTGATGAGTATGAAGCGCTTCGTCGAAACAATACGTGGACATTGGTACCTTGTTTACCGTCTATGAATATTGTTGGATGTCGTTGGATCTTTAAAACCAAACACAAGGCGGATGGTTCACTAGAACGATATAAGACCCGACTTGTTGCAAAGGGCTTCAATCAAATGCCCGGTCTGGATTTTGATGAGACTTTGCACCCGGTTGTTAAGCCGGCAACCATCCGTACCGTTCTTACGGTCGCTGTTTCTCGATCATGGCCTATTCGACAACTTGACGTTAAGAACGCCTTTCTCAATGGCGTCCTCCACGAAACCGTTTACATGCAACAACCTCCTGGCTTTGAAGACCCGGAGCGACCCAATCATGTGTGTAAGCTACATAAAGCTATCTATGGCCTCAAACAAGCCCCACGCGCCTGGTTTGAACGTTTCAGCTCCTTCCTTCTCCATGTGGGCTTTATTTGTTTGAAAGCTGATCCATCCATGTATGTTTATTCTGCCTGGCTCGGTTGCTAGTTCTGCTTCTTTATGTTGACGAGGATCATACTCACAGGCGATAATCCTCAGTTACTGAGTTCTTTCATTTCTACTCTTGGCAAGGAATTTTATATGATGGGTGATATACATTATTTCCTGGGTATTGCTGCCTCACGGTTGTCATCCGGACTTTTTCTTTCTCAAACAAACAAAGTATGCTCTGGATCTGTTGAAGAAAGCTGCCATGCTTTACTGCAAGCCCATGAGCACCCCGTTATTTACTGGCACGAAGCTTTTACTGGACTCTGGTACGCTGTTTTCCTACTCCTATTTTTATCGAAGCCTTGTTGGAGGATTGCAGTATCTCACTCTCGCGCAGTTCTTCCATACGCCGAAAGGGTGAGAGGCCGGTATTGGTTTTCCAGGTGGTCCTAAAGGAAAAAAACCACCCTTTCCGTCGGAGGAAGTTTCTCATTTATTTTTCTTATGAATAGTTTTCTTAGTTTGAGGTGGGAAAACCCGCTTCGGAAGCTTCCTGTCTTTCAGAAGTTCAGTCTTGTTGGGCTTCGGAGGGGGTGGCTGTTGGACCGGATCGAACCAAACCAATTGACAGCAATGCTTTCGAGATTGAATCGATTCAATCTCGAAAGCAAGTATAGCGCTATGGCTGCTGAAGGTTAAGTGAAGGCATCAAAAGCCGCATAAGCAGATGAATTTCAGACCCTGACTCAAAGGCTACAAGCCTAGAGCTTGAAGTGCGCTCCAAAACATAGGCTGAAACAACAAAAGCAGATGAAGCATCGGGTCCTGAAAGAAGACCGCACAGCACAACAAACCGCTAAACCATGTGCGTGATTGCTCGCCTATCATGAGCTTGACTTGTGCTCTAAGACGGTTTTGGCCGATCTGGCAAAGCTGGCTCAATGGCACGCTCGTGCTTCTTTCGAGTGAGATGTCCATCCCAGGTTTTTATTCCTTGGCATTCCCGTATCCGTCCAACCTTGATCTGCTATCTCTCCACTGTCAATCTGATCTGGAATAAAAACCTTCGTTTGGTACATGTGGATTAGTAACTGACACAGGAGCATCTCCATCTCGATCAAAGTTTCATGTCTCGATAGCAACAGCCAAACCCTTCTCTTTGTCAGCTCGATCTGCTCTTGTTCCTGTAGAGGAATGTGGAACAAGGATTCTCACTCACAAGCAAGTATAGAACGGAATGCCTCTTGCTTGGTCTCTTCCTTGCCACTATCATTTCAATCCGCTACTTCCATGATCAATGTGGCAGGGTAAGTTTCCTTGCTCGGTATCAGGTATAGCTTGCTTTGCTCACTCACTAGGGCTGGAGGGCAGTACGGGTAGTAAATGGCGGATGTCGCTTCCTCAGAGAGGAAATAAAGGAAGGGATATGCACCGAGCACCGACCAAATCTGGAAATTTGTTCAATCGCAGTCCCCAAATCGGCCTTTGTCTATGCCCAAGCCCAAATTCCTTTTAAACAGACGAGACAGACAGAAACTATATAATAATAGATTCCGGAAATCCATCGAAATCACTGGCCTCAGAGTCCATGTTGGATCACTGAATACCAACTCGAGAACTTCATGTCGCCATAAGAGTCTCAAGATATACCCCACAACGGGAGGCTTTGCTTCGGTCACGGTACGAGTGAAAGAAAGGATAAGATCTTTATGAAAAACGGCACAATACTTGGCCTCAAAGCCTGCGCTGGCTCGCTGAACACAAGCTCCGCAATCTGATTTGAACACATCAATGCCCCTAAATAATGATTTCTTTAGTTCACACTGCAAGTGAAAAAAATGATAAGATATTTAAAATAAAAATATTCGGGCTTCTACCCGACAGAGTCCTCCATAACTGACCGACCGGTGAAAGGAAAGCTGGACTGGACCTCTTGAAGGGATAGTCAGACCCGTTGAAAATCTGGCAGTTATTGATGGCTCGGGAAGAAAGCTGGGCTAGGTGTTCTTCCCTGAGCTTAGAAAGGAGCTGTTCGCCTCGAGGCTGTACTATTTCTCCTCCCCCGTGTCAGGTTTGAGAGGGTAGGCACTTCTTACAGGTACTGGGCGGCCATGGGTGGAAGGCGTTGAAAGATGGGAGGAATAGTGGTAAGCGGAAAAGAAAAGGAGGAGCTCTATACCTACTACCAAACAGCCTAGGGCTTAGCTTTTTGTTACCCTCAACTGCAAACCCGGACCGAGGATTAGGGCTATCCCCTCCACCCAGAAAGGGAGACCCCCACGCACGAGCAGAATCCAACCGCGCTGCTACAGACAACAAAGCAACCCTAAATCAGTGACACACGAAAGGTCGATCCCGTAGTCTTTCCTCGGAATATTAGGAAGAAAGATCCGAATTAGTTTCGTTGGGCGTACCAGGCTTTAGGGAAGTATGTAGAGGGAAAGTAGAAGTGGGGACGGTAGGGAAGTTTATCGAAGATCCTTGGGAGTTGGGCTGTATAGATGCAGGGCGGTTTGGTTTCGCCTCTCAAAACTCATTCGACTGAACTAAGGCGACCAGCCGCAGCAAGGGAAGAGAGGCTCGTTCCATGTTAGCAGCTCGTCTTTTTTCTATTTTGACCACCCGGTCTAACGCAATGTTCAGGTCTTTGTGTACGTGACGCCTAGCTACAAACTCTATATGATTCAGCAGGTGCCACACTGCCTTATGCATCAGTGGCATATTCGCTCTAGACGAGTCAAGATGTACCCCCGTGAAACCGTCTAAGTAGAACTTCCAAGGATTGGGAGATCAAACTGCGCTTCGAGTGTGTTAGGAGGCAAAACTCCTGTGTGTGGCGCCAACCGGGGACTGACAAGGTGGACGAAAGTAAACAAGCGAAGGCCAGAAGGGGGCGGTTCTGTATGAATCGATGGATCCGGTAAAAAGGGTGTAAGAAGCTTCTTTCTATTGGGACCGCCCACAGGGAGCCGGCGGGCTCTAGCGTAGGAGAGGATCGACAGGCCCAGTACAAGGAGTAAGAGTTTTGGGTGGTCTCGATCCACTAACTGACTTGGGAGGATAGCAAGAACTCAGAGCCTTCACATCCACCCTTTTCAAGAAGCATCTTAGAGCGAGCAGGTTACCGGCTCTACGAGCTCCTGGGCCCACGCCTTCTCGATGCTACTTGAAAAGAACAGATGCACAAAGGATCAGAAAGAACGAAATCTTCCTTTCGATCTTGTACTCTACGGAGGGGCGTAGCGGAACACCAACCCAATCTCGATGAGAATCAGTACACGGAACTCGATCAATCCACGAAGGTGTGGCACTTCTCCACCCTCTGCTAGCAGCTTTCTTCTCTTATTCTTTTTCGAGTTACCTTGCAAACAAAGGTTCTTTTCAGAACAAATAGGTTCTTCGACGAAGGTCAAGAATAAGCTCTTTTTAGGAAAAAGAAGTTTCTTTCGGAAGAGAAGAAGAGAAGGGCTTCTTTGACAGAGCTTCAAGCAATTGGACAAAAAGGTTTTGCACGTGAATCAGATGTGGGGACTTTTATCTCTATCTTACTCTCGGCTGGGCTACTTTCAGAAGTGGGCAACTCCGCTGTTACAGTATACCATAAATAGGCATATCCGGCTGTTAAAGAATCCCCTGCTATTGAATATGAGTAACTATCCAATTCCATAACAGAAAGAGATGGGACTAGAGCTTTTGGCTTTCTTCCTTCACTTCGATCAAGGATTGCTGCTAGAAGGGCTCTTGCCCATGTCTAATGCCTTATTAGATGAAGACGAAGAGCTGGTGCTCTAACCTGATGTCGGAATAGCAGCTGTGAATGGAATGGGGGATAAAGGAGGAATTGTCCAAAGCCTTTGCTACGCCCTTGATTACCCTAGTTAAGATATCCCACGCAAGGAAGAGAATAGGTAATAGGCTGCAGAGAGGAGACTGTGGCACTTTTGGATCAATGATTAGCTTTTTCTCTTTCTCCGACTATTGAAGCACATTAGCATCAGCAGACGATCTGCGGCATTTACTATTTCCATGCCATGACATGAGACAGATCTCTCGCAACTAGTTCCCTTGCTGATTTGATTCAACTCTATTGTTTGCAAACGAGTGAAAGGCTACGTGACGGTTTAGGCTTTCCTAAATATATATATAGGAAAGGGAATGGGAAATTGCTCTTTTTTAGATTCCGCTTCGTCACCGGTACTGCTTCCGGGGATCAGTGCTGCTTGACTGCTTTCCTTGGTAATAAAAGAAATAAGGAATCTCTTTATAATAGAACTGGGGACTAGAGGCCTCTCCGATTGAGAGGATAAAGTCTGTGATTCAAAAACCAAACCAGTTGTTAGAGCTGGGTCGGATAGGCAATCAACATGATTGGTCCCGTCCCAGTTTAAGTAGTTGGATGTGAGTGCGTCGGATAAGCGAAAGCAAGCAGTAGATCGAGAAAAGAAAGAATACGGATTGCAACCTACAGATGAAGAATCAGCTTCATTGTTCCCACCATCTATATCATCCGACGAATATTGTATAATAAGAAGGGGAATCAATCGTTCAGTGATCGCTACGCTTGATTGGGGCAGGCTACCCACACTGTTTTGGCTAAAAACCCATCTCCTTGCTGTTCCTCATTATTACCTACTCCAAACACGAAAGTAAAGACCCCAAAATCTGTCTACATAGCTCCCGTCTGAAGGTGGAGCTTCGCGGGGATCGTACGTCAGCCAAAGCTTCCGACCGGAGCGCGTCCCTGCAGGTGCAGGTGAATCTCTCAGCTTCTGTTCTTTCTGTCCCTCCTCGGTGCCTCTTCCTGGCTACTCCACTCCGACGTCGGGATGGGTGCCACAAACACAGCTTGTACTGGCTAAACATCTCCGGTATTTCCATTTGAAGGAGTCGGTACCACTGCAGGAGTCTGACAAATGTCTGACACTACTATATCGGACGTAAAGTCTTGCCCGGCCTCACTGAGTGGATCTGGTGCCCACACCGGACTCCTTAGCTACTAAAACAAGAACTCTTTCACTCTGTCCCCTTTTCTTATCGGGCGACGTTGCCACCCGTTTGTTCAATACCCGAACTCGGGGAAGTAGCTTAATCTGTCGAGAAGAACCATCCCTACCGGATCGGACATGTAACCAGTCTTCTCCGCGTCGAGAGGGAAAGACGGCTGCTCTGCTATACTAGTTGTAGGGCGCTAGCGCTTTACTAATATAAAAAAGGGACTCTATCATTATTTTACGAATCTAAAGATCTCAAAATTGAAGAACGAGCTCTTTTGCTCGCCCCGGTGTCTAAAGGGGCGTAAGCACTTCACTCGCTAGGGGATGGGATTCATTCACTTGCATTCCTGCTAGCACTACAAAAAGCTCCGGTCTTAACGCCCCTACGGAAGCTGTGCAGCCTTTCCTCGGGTTCGTAGAGTCGGGTTTCCCGTTTACCC
>Ga0268251_10000101_pt1:0-17500 | contig 44946 bp, 27 predicted proteins | sample AgamicAsMae_FD_200527 | JGI IMG/M metagenome (GOLD analysis project Ga0268251, IMG submission 200527) | Agave microbial communities from Guanajuato, Mexico - As.Ma.e (v2) (version 2) | ecosystem: Host-associated > Plants > Phyllosphere > Phylloplane/Leaf | place: Guanajuato, Mexico...
CAAGAGGGATCCGCCGAAGAAGACAAAGATAGCCCAGTTTACGAAGATTCTTATCTTGATACCCACCAAGATAATTGGGAATTGGGAAAACTTAAAGAAGAGAAAAATGAAAAAACTTATTTCTGGAATGTAACTTAAAAAAAAAAACTAAAATTTATAAAATAAAAAAATTAATAAAAAGATCGATACATAAGATAAATACAAGAATAGATAAGACGAGACTCGCCCACCTCCCATATATTTAATCCCTTCCCCTATAAAGAAACTGGCAACGCCGACCCCATTTGTAATTCCATCAATTATATGTCTATCAAAAAACTGAATTAGTTCGGCTAACCTTCTTATACCCACAGTAAAAATCTTAGTATAAAAAATATCTATGTAACCGCGATTATATGACCAATTGTATATCAAATTTTTGACTTGGTCCAAGAGAATCCTCTTGGGTCCCTTCTTTACAAATGAATTGACTAAGTCCAAATTCTGAAGAGATGAATAAACGGATCCATATAAAATAGATGCTATAAATAATCCAAAAAGGGCTATACTTACCGAAAAAATTGCATTTTTCAAAAAATCATACCAATCCGAGGAATCATTCGAATTTGGATGGAAAAAATTTGTAGACGGAGTTAACCATTTCGATAATAGATCAAAATCTATTACTCCTTGATCAAAATTAATTCCGATTGATCCAACGAATAAAGTAAATAGCACCAATACAAGCAGAGGAAATAACATAGTATTGTCCGACTCGTGAGGATAGGTGTAAGTGTATTTATTTCTAAAGTAAGTACTAAAGTATCGTATTCTATTTTTTACATTATCATCGATTTGATATGTATCTTTTGAAAAAAAGGAGACCTTATTATTCTTATTCGTTGTTGATAAAGTTGATAAAAGTAAATTTCTATTGACTGCTTTAGGTACTTCTTTTCCCCATAAAGATATTGAATAGAAAGAACTGTTTTTAGTGGTACTGTAATTTTGAAAATGGATGCGTAAATGTCCATCAAAGGTAAGTAAATACATCCGAAACATATAAAATGCAGTTAATCCTGTTGTGAAGGAAGCGATTATTGCAAAAATTGGTGAATACAACCAACTATCATTAAGAATTTCATCTTTGGACCAAAAACAAGCAAGAGGTGGAATACCACAAAGAGAGAGCGTACCTAATAAAAAAGTAATTCTTGTAATTGGAACATATTTTGTTAAACCGCCCATAAGAACCATATTTTGACTTTTATCCGGCGAATATCCAACAATAGGTTCCATTGAATGAATAATAGATCCAGATCCCAAAAACAATAAAGCTTTCGAATAGGCATGAGTGATCAAATGGAATAAGGCGGCTCGATAAGAACCTATACCCAGAGCTAACATAATATAACCCAATTGAGACATTGTAGAATAAGCTAAACTTCTTTTAATGTCTCTTTGAGCAAGAGCCAAAGTAGCTCCTAATAGTACTGTTATTACGCCTATTAAAGAAATGAGATTCATTATGTAAGGTATAACTATGAAAAGAGGAAGAAGCCGAGCTACAAGAAAAATTCCCGCAGCTACCATAGTAGCAGCATGTATAAGAGCCGAAATGGGAGTGGGTCCTTCCATAGCATCAGGTAACCATATGTGAAGGGGGAATTGCGCAGATTTAGCAACTCCACCGACGAATAAAAAAGAAGCACACAGAGTAGCAAATAAAGAATCTACTCCATTATTATGAACCAAGTTATTAACTATTTCGAACAAATCCCGAAATTCTAAACTACCAGTTATCCAATAAAGTCCTAAAATTCCTAATAATAAACCAAAATCTCCTATACGATTGGTTACAAAAGCCTTTTGACAAGCACTTGCTGCAATCGGTCGTGTGAACCAAAAACCTATTAGTAAATACGAACACATTCCTACAAGTTCCCAAAAAATATAAATTTGTATCAAATTGGAACTAGTAACCAATCCCAACATAGAAGTATTGAAAAAACTCATATAAGCAAAAAATCTCAAATATCCTTGATCATGAGACATATAATTGTCACTATAAATAAGAACCATGATTCCAACAGTAGTAATTAATATTGACATAATAGAAGTAAGTGGATCGATCAAGTGTCCGAACTCTAAAGAAAAATCATTATTGACGGTCCAAGACCATAGATATTGATAGATAAAATTTCCATTTATTTGCTGAATAGACAGATTGGCCGAAAACACCATAGCTATACTTAGCATCAAAATACTCGGAAAAGACCACATACGACGAATATTTTTGGTTGCTGCGGGAATAAGCAGAAGTCCAAATCCTATTAACATTGTAACTGGAAATGGAAGAAAAGGTATTATCCATGCATATTTATATGTATGTTCCATAAAAAAAACAAATTTTCATTTTTTTTTTTTTTCTTATAATTGTAATTGTTTCCGATTCACCAATTCTTATCGCTTTTGAAAGGAACAATAATAAAATCAACAAAAAAAGATATAAAAACCTCAAATATTTTTTGATTTTTAATTATTCTGACTTTTGTTAGATCTTAGATATTGGAAATATTCAAAAAGTTACACAATTGGTTGGTCAAATGATGTGACCAAACAGTTAGGTAAGAGTAATTACTTAGTTATTAACTTTATTAACTAAAGAAAGTATTTATTAAAATGGGAAATGTGAGATTTTGAATCATTCTACGACTATACTACTATTCCATTTTAGCAATATGTAACCATATCATATACTATAGTCTATAGTATAGTTAAGTAAAAACAATTATACCAAAACAGTAGAATATGGATCATAGTATGCATCAATAAATCGACTCAAAAAAGAAAGACCTAGTTATTCTAGTACATTTATTTGTAGTAATTACCTAATTTTTTGCGGAACTAATTGATTGGGTTCCAATCCAATAAGAAAGTTCTTATAATACTCCTTACTTCGTATAGAACTGAAATAAAAAATAATAAAAAATGGAAGTTCCTCTTCTTAGGTAACGGAATGTCTTGTTTAACATATTAACTACTGCCAGTTGTAGTTAAAGTTTGAACTTAAATTATAGACATGGCACTATGAGCTTATTCAATTCCAACTAATATAATAGTCATAAAAATTTCTTTTCGAATTTTACTTTTCTTTTTTCCATTTTTTCCCCAGTAGATTATATATGTATATGTGACATACGTGTATATTATATATTTTTATATAAATAATATATTTTTATTGTATGTTATGAAAGAAAAAACTATTATCGACGGAATTAAGTACAGAAAATGCCTAAAAAGAACGATTCATTTTGAGCAATACATGTCTTTCACATACAACAATAAAAATGAGTAACTCTTTTTTTTTGAATGGCAGTTCCAAAAAAACGTACTTCTATATCAAAAAAACGTATTCGTAGAAATATTTGGAAGAAAAAGGGAAATTTAGCTGCAATAAAAGCTTTTTCTTTAGCAAAGTCAGTTTCTACCGGAGATTCAAAAAGTTTTTTTGTGCAACAAACAACAGGTAAGAAAATCTTGGAATAATCTGAATTTTCATGGCTATAAGAACTTCCAATTTTAGAATATGAATAATTCCCATTAACTAGTGTATTGAAGATTAGTTAGAACTAGTGGCTATGATATGTAGAATAAGAATTCCTCTGTACGCCAGGTCTAGTTCTAAGTATTATTATTTTTTTCATTCTTGTTTTTATTTTATTAATTATTAGATTTAATATTTTCGTGAGATGGGTTTTTTCCTATGAATTTTCTTTTCACAATAGAAAAATCTTTGTTCATTCTATTTTTCTATTGTGAAAAGAAAATTCAATTAAAATTGTGATGAAACTCTTTTTTTTTCATTTATCTTATCTGATTTCGCGGATTCAAAATAAATAAAATAAAGAAAAAATAGAAAAAGGGGACAATTCTTACTCGACGGAAAACAAAACTTTCAAGTTTCAAGTGTTTCGGAATAACTTAGTATATAAATAGTACGTAAAAGTTGATTGTTAAAATGGAACTTATGACGATACGAACTAAGAATTTTTGATGAAAATTCAAAGATGAATTTTAAAGAGCTCTTATTCATCAGTTCTAATGTTTCTTAAACTATATTGAATCCTTGAATCTAGATCTAGACGATTCAACATGAATTGACTATTATTATTTCAAGTAAGCCGCTATGGTGAAATCGGTAGACACGCTGCTCTTAGGAAGCAGTGCTAGAGCATCTCGGTTCGAGTCCGAGTGGCGGCATACTCTAAAAGAGATACAATGGATCCTATAATGTATTTAATTCCCGATTTCAATTCTGTAATGGGACCCCTTTTATGTATGATATTTGTGACTTTAGAACATATATTAACTCATCTCTCTTTTTCGATCATTTCAATTGTGATTACGATTCATTTAATGACCCTATTAATCCACGAAATCAGGGGGTTACGTGATTCATCAGAAAAGGGAATGATAGCTACTTTTTTCTCTATAACAGGATTATTAGTTATTCGTTGGATTTCTTCAAGACATTTTCCATTAAGTAATTTATACGAGTCATTAATCTTCCTTTCGTGGAGTTTTTCCATTATTCATATGATTTCCAAGATATGGAATCATAAAAATGATTTCAGCGCAATAACCGCCCCAAGTGCTATTTTTACCCAAGGTTTCGCCACATCGGGTCTTTCAAGTGAAATGCATCAATCGTCAATATTAGTACCTGCTCTACAATCTCAGTGGTTAATGATGCACGTAAGTATGATGTTATTGAGTTATGCAGCTCTTTTATGTGGGTCGTTATTATCAGTTGCTTTTCTAGTCATTACATTTCGAAAAAACATCGATATTTTTTGTAAAAACAAAATTTTCTTAATTAAGTCATTTTTCTTTGGCAAGATCGAATACGGGAACGAAAAAAAAAGTGTTTTTAATAAACACACTTCTCTTCTTTCATTCCGAAATTATTACAAATATCAATTAACTCAAGGTTTGGATTATTGGGGTTATCGTGTCATTAGTTTAGGATTTACCTTTTTAACCATAGGTATTCTTTCTGGAGCAGTATGGGCTAACGAAGCGTGGGGATCTTATTGGAATTGGGACCCCAAAGAAACTTGGGCATTTATTACTTGGATCATATTCGCGATTTATTCACATACTAGAACAAATCAAAGTTTGCAAGGTACAAATTCGGCACTTGTAGCTTCTATAGGATTTCTTATAATTTGGATATGCTATTTTGGGATCAATCTATTAGGAATAGGTCTACATAGTTATGGTTCATTCACATTAACATCTAATTGAATAAAGGAATACATAAGAACATCGATAACGAAAATTTGTGCGAGTTTTTGAGAACCCTTTGAATCATTTGAATCACAAGGAATCATATTCAAAGGGTTCTCAAAAACTCGGAATACATCTTATTACAATTCTAATTCACTTTTTTTTTTGCGTTGTACATCAAATGATTTCAAAAATATGAAAAAAAAAAAAAGATTCTAAGACTTTGCTTTCTGTCTCATTAATGAAAACTATCTATGAAAATAATTAGATAGGATAACTTGTACCTTGTCAACTGACAGCGAGAGAACGAAATCGGGATAAATACCAATCCCTATTACGGGTAAAAAGATACAGATCGAAACAAATAGTTCTCGCGGTCCAGAATCCACAAAATTGGAGTTTAGAACATTGAATAGTTTGTATCCGTAGAACATCTGACGTAACATAGATAATAAATAAATAGGAGTTAATATCATTCCAATTGCCATTACAAAGATAATTAGCATTTTGGACATTAAAAGATATTTTGGGCTCGTAATCATTCCCAAAAATACTACTAATTCCGCAACAAAACCACTCATTCCTGGCAATGCAAGAGAAGCCATCGAGAAACTACTAAACATGGTAAATATTTTTGGCATTGGGATGGATATCCTCCCCATTTCGTCGAGATAAACAAGACGTGTTCTATCACAACTCGTTCCTACCAAGAAAAAAAGTGCAGCACCAATCAATCCATGAGAGAGTATTTGTAAAATGGCTCCGTTCAGTCCCATGTCAGTTATAGAACCAATTCCTATAATTATGAAACCCATGTGAGATACGGAAGAATAGGCTATTCTCTTTTTTAAATTGCGTTGACCAAGAGAGGTTGAAGCTGCATAGATTATTTGTATTGTCCCTACTATCACCAACCAGGGAGAAAATATAGAATGGGCGTGCGGTAATAATTCCATATTGATCCGAATCAATCCATATGCTCCCATTTTTAATAAGATTCCGGCTAGAAGCATACATGTACTGTAATGCGCTTCTCCATGAGTATCTGGTAGCCATGTATGTAGGGGTATAATCGGCGATTTGACAGCATAAGCAATAAGGAAGCCAAAATAGAATATTATTTCTAATGTCACAGGATATGACTGATTAGCTAATCTTTCAAAATCCAATGTCGGTTCGTTGGAACCATATAAACCCATACCTAGAACTCCTATTAAGAGAAAAATGGAACCTCCCGCTGTGTACAAAATAAACTTTGTAGCCGAGTACAAACGTTTCTTTCCTCCCCACATGGATAAAAGTAAGTAAACAGGAATTAATTCTAACTCCCACATGATGAAAAAAAGTAAAAGGTCTCGAGAAGAAAATAATCCTATTTGACCACTGTACATTGCTAACATCAGGAAATAGAACAATCGCGAATTTCGAGTAACAGGCCAAGCTGCTAAAGTCGCTAAAGTAGTGATAAATCCTGTCAGTAAAATAGGTCCTATGGAAAGTCCGTCGATTCCCAGTCTCCAGTGAAAATCAAAAATATTTATCCATTTAAAGTCCTCCTCCAGTTGAATTAATGGATCGTCCAATTGGAAATGATAACAGAACACATAGGTTGTTAGAAGGAGCTCTAATAAACATATACATAAAGTATACCACCGAAATACCTTATTCCCCTTATGAGGGAGAAAAAAAATGGAAGAACCCGCGAATATCGGCAAAACTACAAGTATTGTTAACCAAGGGAAATAACTCGTGATAAAGACAAGATGCGTTTTGACCAAAAAACCCGTGCTCGAAATAATATATTTTCTCGAGTACGGGTTTTTCTCGGTAAAAAGGAATCAAATGATTCAAGTGGAGTTTTTTATATTATAACGTATCAATAAGATAGACCCATGCTGCGAGTTGTTTCATGCCATAAATAAACACGGACACTCAAAAAATCTGTTGGACAAGCGGATTCACATCTCTTACAACCTACACAGTCCTCGGTTCTTGGCGCGGAAGCAATTTGCTTAGCTTTACATCCGTCCCAAGGTATCATTTCCAATACATCTGTGGGGCAGGCTCGTACACATTGAGTACACCCTATACATGTATCATAAATTTTTACTGAATGTGACATTGGGTCTATAAATTCCAGTTTTGAACATAAAAAATTTTCGATCTGGTAAAGTAAAATCGGTAATAAACGAATTATATATTTATATTGTAGGCACCAGACGAATCAATGATTTATCAAAAAAATCTTAACTTTAGAATCAATAGATTTCTAAATCTGTTCGTGAGAAAGGGCCAAGAAACTTTGATTTCCGTTTCAACAACCATGATCATACGAGTCACGCATGTGACTTCACATTGGCCAACAGATTGTCAATATTTCAATAGTAATATATAGTAATATTCCTATATATATATAGGAATATTACTATATAAAAAATATATAAAAAAAAAAAAATTATATCATTTTCAATTTGTATAATTTGTATATATATTATGTCTTTATTTATATGATATACTAATTATTGACTAATTATTCAACAAATTCGATTGATTGATACGAGTTGATTTTCTGTTACGATAGATGGGCGAAACAATAGCTAGCCCAATAGCTGCTTCCGCGGCCGCAATGGCTATAACAAAGATTGAGAAAATGTCTCCTTTTAATTGGCGACTATCAAATATATCTGAAAATGTTACGAGATTAATATTAACCGAATTTAGTATAAGCTCAAGACACATAAGTGCTCTAACCATGTTTCGACTTGTGATCAGTCCATAGATACCGATAGAAAATAAATAGACGCTCAGAAAAAGTACATATTCGAACATCATCGACTAACTCCTCATCAACAATCTCGATTCATTTCAATATGAACAACAATTCAACCAATTTGGTTGACTAGAATCGAGCAATTACAGAAAAAAGAGGGTATTAGCAGTAAATTAAACTAAATTTCCTTTTTCATTTGATTTAGAATTTCTAATAATTTTGTTAATTCTAAGTATTTATTATTGACGAGCCATAGTAATGGCACCTATTAAAGAAACTAAAAGAATTATAGAAATGAGTTCAAACGGAAGATAAAAATCTGTTGATAAATGAATTCCTATTTGTTGAACGTTACTTAGAAGGTCCTGTTCTAGAATCTGGTTTTTTCTTGTAGTCCAAATAATTCCGTACCAGGACGTATCTAAGATAGTAGTAATTAGTGAAAAAAGAATACTTGTACAAACCAGTGAAGTGATCCCATCTCCTACAGTCCAAAGATAGGAATCGTTGGAATATTCTGAACCATTCATGAACATAACAGCAAATATGATTAAGACATTTATGGCTCCCACATAAATAAGGAGTTGTGCGGCAGCTACAAAATAGGAGTTCGATGGAATATAGAATAAAGATATACAAACAAGAACCAATCCCAACGAAAAGGCAGAATAAATTGGATTGGTAAATAATACTACTCCTAGACTTCCTAATATAAGAAATGATCCCAGAAATACTACAAGTATATCGTGTATTGGTCCAGGTAAATCCATTATGTATAACAGATAAATAAGTCGAAATATTTCATGACCTTACTAAATAGTCCAGGAAAAATAAGGGTGTTACCCTTATTTTTTTTCTTTATATGATAGGTTCCTAATTGAATTAAATCTTAATATGGATTAATGTAGATATAGATAAAGTTATTAAAGTTATTGGCCAATCCTACTTTTTTATCTGAAAGAAAAAAGAAAAGATTGGAATTTTCTATTTCGAAATCATCACGAAAACATATTCTTGGTTTAAATCAAAGAGTAATTCTCAACAATCAATAGTTATTATTTATAGTTATTATTTGTAGTTTCTGAGCAATCAAAATAAAAGAGGCTTGGACCCTTTATAGCAAAAAAAAATCTTAGTAATCGGTAATCGTTCTTGAATCAAGGGGTTTATCTTTGTCTATTTTGATTTGGGTCGAATTCATAACTGTTTGAATTGTGTAATCTCCAATTATTGACATTGGCAACCGACCCAATGCAATTTGATTATAATTCAATTCGTGGCGATCATAAGTAGAAAGTTCATACTCTTCAGTCATCGATAAACAGTTTGTTGGACAATACTCGACGCAGTTACCACAAAATATACAGACCCCAAAATCAATACTATAATTAAGCAATTGTTTCTTTTTAATAGATTTTTCAAATCTCCAATCAACAACGGGTAGATCTATGGGACATACACGAACACATACTTCACAAGCAATACATTTATCAAATTCAAAGTGTATTCGACCTCGGAAACGCTCTGATGTGATCGATTTTTCATAAGGATATTGAATAGTTACAGGTAAACGATTTGTATGGGATAAGGTAATTATGAAACTTTGACCAATGTACCTTGCAGCTCGTATTGTTTGTTGACCATAATTTATGAACCCGGTCACCATAGGGAACATATTGTGGATCTCCGTGAATAAATTGATGTTTCTTTCTCTTGTTTAAGATTGGTTATGAATCTAAAATATCGTTATTCTCTTCTTTTATTTATATTATTTATAGTGAAACAAGTTGGGAAGAAGTTGTCAATAATAGATTACCCAGGGAAATAGGTAACAGAAATTTCCATCCAAGATTTAATAGCTGATCCATTCTCATCCTCGGTAAAGTCCATCTTGCTGTGATAGGAATGAACAGAAACAAATAAGCTTTAACTAATGTAATAAATATACCAATTGTCATTCCAAAGACTCCGGCCATTTTATTTATTCCGAAAAGTTCAGGAATAGATATGTACGGAATAGAGACATTCCACCCACCTAAGTAAAGAACTGTTATAAATAATGAAGAAACTAATAAATTTAGGTAAGAAGCAAGGTAAAATAAAGCGTATTTGATACCTGAATATTCTGTTTGATAACCTGCTACTAATTCCTCCTCTGCTTCTGGTAAATCAAAGGGTAATCTCTCACATTCTGCTAGAGAAGAAATTAGAAAAACTACAAACCCTATAGGCTGACGCCACAGATTCCACCCCCAAAAACCGTATTTTGACTGTGCCTCAACTATATCAACTGTACTTAAACTGTTAGATAATCATAGTCGATAATAACATCACTGTTCATATCGCTATTTCAAAACCGTACATGAGACCTCAGTTTCATACGGCTCCTCTACGGCCACAAATAAATGTAAGGACTTGTTTGGTAGTATCGTCATCTTTATTTATATAGTAAATATACACCGGGAGTCCCAAATTAGACCAATGAAATTCCGTCTGCTAGAATAAAAAGGCGCTTCTGAATTGATCTTATCCATTAGAATTTCAATTTATCTTTGTTTGGTAATAACTTAATCCTTTAATAAAATACTCGTTATATCAATAAATATGTTCTATCAATAACTATAACTATAAAGAATTAGAACGAATTGGGCATTAATTCCAAATTTTATTTATGATAAGAATTCTATATGTATAGATTATAGATATGGATGGGGAAAAGAAATAAAAAATAAAGATCTTTTTTATTTCTTATTTATTCATTTTATTTTTTTTGCATCCCATTTCTTTTGTTCCTGTTCTTCTTTCTCAGAGGAAGGGGTACTCTGAAAAAAAAAGAAATATAAATAAAGGATTAATTCGTTTTTGATAGTCATTTCTTTAATCAGTGAATAAGAGCATACTCTAGATCGGAATCGTGGGGAAGTACTGCTTGGTCATTTCTACCAACTTAAAGTCCTCATTATGATTCGTTTTATCCAAAGTTTTATGCAAAAATACCTTTTTTTGATACCTTACATTATCTCCATTACTAATCTTTTGTGTACCTTGGTGTTCCTAACTGTCCACTGATTTTTGATTGATCCCCGGTATGGTAATACATATAAGACAGTAGTAGAAACCCCATACGGTCGATCTTTTGTACCCGCTTCAAGATATGATAATTAGTCAAAGAATCTTAATCTTGGGGTAAACAGTTTACACTGCTTGTGTTTATTATTCTTGTACATAGGGAATGAGATTTTACCTTCTTACTGCAAATTTATAAGCAGTTTTATTTTACTCATATAACTATCTAGTTTAACTCATCGACCCTAATGATGAATAAAAAATGAAAATATCCATTCAATATATTCAACCTCTTTACTTTATTTCTAGCGAGGAGGGAAAATAATCATGTTCCAACGAATCACACGTAGAGATATTGATAACACACATAGAGTTAATGGTATTTCATAGCTAATAGATTGAGCAGCAGCCCTTAGACCACCTGAAAAGGAATATTTATTGTTCGATCCATATCCTGACATAAGAAGTCCAATAGGAGCAATACTTGAAATGGAGATCCATAAAAAAACACCTATACTGAGATCGGCTAAAACAAGGCGAGACCCAAAAGGGATTACTAAATAACTTAGTAGAACTGATATGACCGCTATAGATGGCCCCACGCTAAACAAACGAATATCTCCTCTAGATGGGAGGAGGTCCTCTTTAAAAAGTAATTTGGTCCCATCTGCTAGAGCTTGAAGAATTCCTAATGGGCCGGCATATTCAGGCCCAATACGTTGTTGTATTACTGCGGATATTTCTCTTTCTAACCACACAATTACTAGTACCCCTATAGTGATTCCCAATATAAGGGTGAAAATAGGAACAAAGATCCATATCAGTCCATAGACTTCTTTTAAGGATTCCGATCTAGAAAAAGAATTGATAGCTTGTACTTCTACTTCTGTCGTATCAATTATCATTTCAACGATCAACTTCTCCCATAATGATATCGATACTACCTAGTATCGTCATGATATCAGCCAATTTCATTCTTTTAACTAGTTGAGGGAGAATTTGCAAATTGATGAAACCCGGCGGACGAATTTTCCACCTCCAGGGGAAAACACTACTGTCTCCTATCAAAAAAATTCCTAATTCTCCTTTTGGGGCTTCTACTCTTACATAAAGTTCTTGTTTCGACAATTCAAAATTGGGTGAAAGTTTTTTAGTAATAAATCTATATTCAAAATTAGTCCATTCGGAATTTTTTGCTCTATCAAAGCGTCGGACTTCTAAATTTTCATAGGGCCCCCCAGGAATTCCTTCTAGAGCTTGTTGAATAATTTTTATAGATTCCTTCATTTCACCGATTCGTACTAAATAACGAGCTAGTGAATCTCCTTCTTTTTGCCATTGGACTTCCCAATCAAATTTATTGTAACATTCATAACGATCAACTTTACGAAGATCCCATTGGATTCCAGAAGCTCGTAACATCGGTCCTGATAAACCCCAATTTATTGCTTCCTCTCCACCAATAATGCCCACTCCCTCAACCCGTTCCAAAAAAATAGGATTCCGCGTAATAAGCTTTTGATATTCAACAATTCCTGTTAAAAAATAATCGCAGAAATCTAAACATTTATCTATCCATCCATAAGGTAGATCAGCAGCGACTCCCCCAATACGGAAATAATTATGCATCATTCGCATACCCGTAGCAGCTTCAAATAGATCATATAACAATTCCCTTTCTCTGAAAATATAGAAAAAGGGGGTTTGTGCACCGATATCCGCCATAAAAGGTCCAAGCCATAACAAATGAGAAGCTATACGACTCAATTCCAACATAATTACTCTAATGTAACTGGCTCTTTTAGGTACTTGAACACTTTCCAATCGTTCTGGTGCATTTACTGTTATTGCCTCTGTGAACATAGTGGCTAAATAATCCCACCGTGTTACATAAGGCAAATATTGTATAATTGTTCGATTTTCCGCTATTTTTTCCATCCCTCTGTGTAAATAACCCAATATGGGTTCACAGTCAATAACATCTTCACCATCGAGAGTAACGATTAGTCGAAGAACACCATGCATTGATGGGTGGTGAGGGCCCATGTTAACTATCATGAGATCTTTTCTTGTAGCCGGTAAAGTCATATCTTTTCTTCCTTAATTCATTATTCCATGAATTTATCAAAATGAGATTCATCAAAATGAAAAATCTAATAACTACTATTAACTAATAACTAAAGAAAAAAATGCAAACCAATCTTAAAATTAACGGGTTTTTGATTCCCGAATACCCAACTGACTAATTAATTTCTTATAACGTACTCTATTTTTCTTTGACAAATAATCCAGCAGACGTTGACGTTTTCCCAGAATTTTTCGTAGACCCCTTTGCGATAAAAAATCTCTTTTATGTAATTCCAAATGTAAAGTGAGTCTCCGTATCTTATCGGTGAAACTGAATACTTGAAATTCAACAGATCCGCAGTTTTTTTCTTTTTCTTGTCGAATAGCCGAGATGAATGAATTTTTGACCATAAAAAACAATTTTTTTCTTTTCCGTGGATTTTACCGATCAGGAAAAATAATAATTATTATTATACCAGTTATTTGAATCTAGTACACAAAAAATTTAGATTTCTTCATATACACTACTTTATTCATTCTTATTTTATTTAAATTAAATTTATTCTATCCAAATCAAATTTGCAATTTGATTTGGATAGAATAGAAGGGGATGATACATTTATGCATTCACAAACACGAAAGAGAATTCTTTTTTTACCTAACTAAAAAAAAAGATTCTATCGATTTCTTCCTAGATCCAATTGATACGTAATTTAATCGGTATCGTGTACCAGAATGTAATATAGCGTATGTGTATATATTTCGGTTTTCTCTACTGAATATGTCATGCGATAGGTATATAGGAAATATTTACTATTAACTAATTTTGAATCGCGGATACATATGTATTCTTGACATACTGAAATGACTGCCGTTATTGGTATCAAACCAATAACGATTCATACAAGCTAAATCTTCTAATCGATAATTGGGCCAAAGAAATAATTTGAATTTAATGAATTTATCTGTTTCCGTATTAAGATGCTTTTCCTCGTTCAAAAATTGTCCACTGTTTTTTATGTTGTTTTGATTGCAAAATATTGGATTTCTATCCACAACATTCCAATTCTGGTTCCGGTAATTGAAACAAATTAGAATTCTCAATTCTCTACGACGTCTGGGAGATAGAATATTTTCAGGAACAAGGAAATAATAATCATTTTTGTTTCTATTCACAAGCATATTGCTGTCTTGTGCAACGGATCCATCAAGATTCTTTTTATCAACATATCTATTTTTTATTATGCATTTTCCATTAGTTTGGTGCTTATTCTTATCAACCAATGAAATACTTATGGTTTGGTATATAATATATTTTCCATCCCTTTTCATAGATAGACGAATTGGCTCGATAATAAATATTCCCCTTTTTATCAATTCTGTAAGAGTTAGGTCTTTCTGAATCAACATTGCATCCAGATGCATCTCTCCTTTTTGAATTGAGGATATAGCAATTTCCCTTGGATCTATCAGTCTAAGTAGAAGACAATATACCTGGATATTACTAATCATTCTTTGATTCAAGGGATCATCCCATCTTAATTGAAAAAGAAAATAATTTTTCAAGAAAAAATTCAGTTCTGCTTCTTTCTTGCTCTTGTATTGTTTTTTCTTTCTATCCTTTTTAATGTTTGTTCCTGTGTAATCTTCTTCAACATCTTTCTTTTTGTTTTGTTTTCGTAGATCTGATACAAGATCCCCTTGGCCTTGTTGTTCATTTTTTTTTTTATTTACGTCGATCTTTTCACTTTGACTAATATTTGCATTTCTATGAAAATGAAAAATAAGTAATTTGATTGGTATGATCCACGGTTTAATCTTATACGCATCAAAAAGTGGCACAAATTCTGGGAAAAACCAGGGTTCTAGATTTGATATGGTACGATATAACCTTTCTTGATTCATTCCCATCCAATCAAAAAAGTATTTTTTTTGAGAATTTTGAGTTTCCGTTTTAGCATTCTTATGAATCTTGGCATCGATATACGTATTGGTCGAGGTTTCAATATCGATATTATTTCTAAGACAAAAATGGAGAATTCTATAATCAAAAAATTTTCTATCCAGATTTTTGTTCGTATCAATAATAGATCCTTTTTCTAGATAATCACTAATAGCTATACTTATCAATCCATAAAATGATTCGGATTCCAGTGTATTTAAATTATATGTAATTTTTTTGTCCTTTACTTGTAACGTTGATCCATAAATATATGAGTCCCTATTATCCCCATAATTTATATATTTATATGATAAAAGATCATATCCATAATGTTTTTTCCATTTTTCTTTTTGACTCATCAACGAATCCACTGCATAGTCATTTTGTTTCATGTAATTAATTAATTGGTCTTTTTTATATAAATCCAATTTCATTGAGTCTTTCTTTTGAATCGTACGACATTGATTGACTCTATTTTGCCATGTTTTCGATACTAAGTGGGCCCACTTGGTCTGAGATAAATTGTATTGATAATGACCCCGTAACCAAATTTTCCATTTATTCATCCCATACTTATGAATTTTTTTATGCCTTGGTTTGGAATTTAATATTCCTTGTGTCGTACAATAATTCTTGATTATATCCCTAAGAAAAGGATGGGTGCCGTGATATTGAAGTACAGATCTCAAATGATAATTGTTAAGTAATTGATTTTGTGATAATTTGTAAAATACATATGCTTGAGACAAAGAAGATAAGTCACAATAAATATTAGAATTTTTATTACTAATATTAGTATTAGAAAACCACTTTTTTATAGTCGAAATAAAGTTCATTGTATTTTGATTTGGTTTCTCAACCCCTTCTTGGCCTGTTTCGTCGTTGTAAATGGATTTATTGATAATTTTTTTTGTTGATTCAAAGAAAAGTTGTGCATTGGTCCTTGGAATCTTAATAATACATAGTAATATATCCATGTATGTTTTTTCAATGAAGGATTTCATAAAATAATGCGATTTACGTATTAATCGGATATTTTTTCTTTTGAATATTTGCCAAATATCCTTTTGTGATTCCGATCTTTTATTTTTATCATCACAAGTTAGAACTATTTTTTTCTTGTCTTTTGTAATTCCTTTTATTTGAGCCTTAATTGTGATTATCTTATTAGCAAGATCCTTCATTTTTGTTTCTATGAGTGAAGAATTTTTATTTACACAATTCGTGGATCGAATTTGAATTATCGATTCTTGGATAATATTATTATTTATATTGGAGTCTTTTCTGTTTTCATTTGTTTCATATACTTTCACCTTTCTCAATTTCAATAAGAAAATGGGGTTTACTTTTTTAAGTTCTTTCATTATTAGGTTTCTAACTAGAACTATTTTGGTGACCCATCTTGTTTTTTCTTTTGAAATCTTTAAAAACAATTTGATTCTTTCTTTGAAAGCCCTTATAACTTGAAAAAAATGCTTTTTCACTTTTATTATTTTTTTTTCGAGTTCTTGAAAAATGGGTTCAAAAAAAGAAGGTCGTTTTCGGGGAGACCCAAAAGGCAGTTCTGCTTCCCTTCCCCAGACTGTTAAAAAACAAAAATTGTCTTTTTTCTCTTTTTTACTCATTTTCTGATCTCTATGATGAGATCGTATTTTAGATCTTCGCCAAGGTTTCAGACAGAAAGGAAATAGAATCTTTATCTGAATACCATCTGTTAACCAGTTTTGAGGAAATTCTGTTTCTGATAATTGAACACCATTATAGGTACATTTAACATGCATTTCTCTATTCCATTCCTTCAAATCCTCGTCCCACTCGGGGAATTGCAATAATAACATACGACCAATATTTTTAGCTATTATCAATAAGGGTAATATAACGTATTTTCTAAGAAAAGATTGGGTTACTAACATTAAACCTCTTATTGCTTGAGTAAATAGAAGGGTATCCCAAGTTTCTGATATTGCTATTCGTTCATTTTCCTCTTCTTTCTCTTCATTTGTTTTCTCTTTTGTTTCTTCCTCCTCAAAATAAGAAATTTGCAATTCTGGGTTTCCCCCTACCCAATTCCTAAAAATGAGATTAATCATTTCAGAGATATCAAAAAATGAAAAACAAAATGTTTTGTCTATTCGATCCAAAAAAAGTGGAGAATGCACGTTTGCTTGAAACATTTCCCAAATAATTGTTTTACGTCTTTGAGCACGCATGGATCCTTTGATTATACCCCGTCGAAAATCTGATTGTTGTGAGTAACGTATCAAAGCCACTTCCTCTTCTTCATCACTAGTGCTAATATAATTATTATTACCACTGGAATTAGTATTCTGATCATCAGTATAAATTACCACACGCTTGCCTTTTCTTGAACGAATTTCAGAATC
>Ga0268251_10000101_pt1:40000-42500 | contig 44946 bp, 27 predicted proteins | sample AgamicAsMae_FD_200527 | JGI IMG/M metagenome (GOLD analysis project Ga0268251, IMG submission 200527) | Agave microbial communities from Guanajuato, Mexico - As.Ma.e (v2) (version 2) | ecosystem: Host-associated > Plants > Phyllosphere > Phylloplane/Leaf | place: Guanajuato, Mexico...
TCTAGTCATTAAAAAGAATCGATTCGATACATTTCTTATGTACCCATAGGTGCTATATTGGATTTGAATCAGATTTCGGATCAATCTATATTGATTGACTGCCTCCGTGATGTTGTTGCTAGCAAATACCGCTGTTTTTAGTTTTGGATCTTCCAAATCATTCCCGCAGTAGATCCGGACCGATTTTTTTCTGATCCTTCGATAAAAAGATTCATTCTCCTCATAAAAAAGAGGAGGTAGAACCAATAAAGATTTCTTTTTCGATTCATCTCTGGAGACCTCATTCAAGAATTTTTTTTGATCCAACCCGTAGGAATCAATAGAAAAGGCAAATCCCCTATGATACACCAGATCCGGCTCGGTTATTGATAGAGTGAATAGATCCGCCATTTCTTGAAATCTCTCTTCTGATTCAAAATCGTGGTGTAACGTGTATCCCCCTTTGTTCCGGTCATGGAATAGATGAAATAAATCCAAAAATCGATTTTTGTTCAAGAATGAAATCTTATTGGAACTGTCCATATCTGGTTCATCCTTCGGAACCATATCACATCCCGTATCTGATGAAATAGGATGAATTGAGACGGTATTTTGTAAATACGTAATTATCTTGAATATATCAACCATTTCTTTATTTTCCGATCGCCTGGAAGGGACAAAAGAAACATCTTGTTTTTTCTTCAAAAATTTCTGATCTCTAGTGGACCTCTCAGTAGGATTCGAACCCAGATGAAGTTCTGACCATCTGTCAGAGAAAAAAGAACGAATTGATCTTGTAGGATTTCCAAGAAATTCTTCGATTTCTTTCGGAAGCAGATGATTATTCATCTGCTTCTCACGTTTCGTGAATAGCCGGGACATTGAGGAAGATCCAAAAAGGCATTTCGGGAATCGATCTGATTCTATCTCTGTTCGTTCCGTTTGAAGAAAGGAAGGATCCCAAAGAATCGATCTTTCTTTTAGTTGTTGAATCTCTGTTTGATCGATCAATGTGTGATATTCTGAATCCTCATTTCTAATGGAATCGAAATGATCTCTGGATTGATCAGAAGATCCTTTCGATTGGCTAGAATCCGTTACTTGAACGAAAATAGATCTTGTGGAATCATATTGAATATTTGACAATACATTCCGTACCCTGCTAAAAAACCGATCCTTGTTTACCAACCACACATTATTGTCTAACCAAATCCAATTCTCTCTCGATACGTTCCTCAAAAAATCCGATTCGTGCTGATTCTTCCCCCAACTAACGAAGAGATCTTGGCGGAATTGCCACATATGAAATTGAGCACAATTTTGCAAAGAAATACCCCACTTGTTTCTCGAGAAGAGATGGGAAACATGCTCAATATCATTTGATTGAATAGTTGCCTCAGCTCCTTGTTGTTTGAAGAAACCCCCCCCTTCAATTGGTCTTTTTTCACGAAAAGCAGACATGAGATAACAAATCAAGTCTTTCCCTAAGATTTCGAATAGCTGTCCCGAATTCAAGTTGATTATGTTTCGCTTCTTCCTCGGAGAAAGACGATCAAACAATTCCCAATCATGGTCCTTGCGGATCGGATCATCCGTATAGGATAAAAAAAGAAACTCCAGATATTTGCTATCTTTCTCTTTGAATGAGATCTCAATTCCAGCTATGGTTTCATTAGCTATCTTACAACTAGAATCCCTCTTTTTTCCGATCCGGTTCCTCCACCACCGCGAACCCCGGTTCGATTCAGGCATGATACGCTTTTTATTTATTGGGAGAACCCAAGTACTCTCTTGCGGATCCATGAAACAACTCTCAGAAATCTTTTTCCCTTTTGGAAGATACAGGAGCGAAACAATCAACCTATTGATATTGGAAGACCAAAAAGATTCTTCCAATGTCTCATTTCTGGGTCCGATGGAATTCATAGGTATAGGAAGAAGCCCCATCAAATAGAGATTTTTTCTTTCGACCATCTTTCGATTGTTAATACGAGATATAAGGACCACTACTACAAGCAGTACTACACCTTTGATCGTGAAATATCGATTGCTTGTTGAACCCTGTGAATCACGTGAAAGTAGGATACTCCAAATTCGGGGGTCAAAGAGTTTCATAAAACGTTCTTGGTGGAAAAAAATGGGAGTGAAAGATCCCACTGAATCGAATTTGATCCATGAATCTAAGAAATAGTGAGAATTCTTGATCTCTCTCAATATCTCTCTCAATTCGAAGATCCAGGATTTGAATTGATGTCGTTTCATTGATTCCTCCTAAAGATTTTCATTGATTCCTCCTAAAGATTTCATTTCAATTGGAATTTGGTTATTCACGATGTACGACGAGCCCTGTTAAGCATCCATGGCTGAATGGTTAAAGCGCCCAACTCATAATTGGCAAATTCGTAGGTTCAATTCCTGCTGGATGCACGCCAATGGGAACGTTCAATAAGTCTATTGGAATTGGCTCTGTATCAATGGAATCTCATCATCCATACATACCGAATTGGTATGGTATATTCAT
>Ga0268251_10000102_pt1 | contig 44234 bp, 51 predicted proteins | sample AgamicAsMae_FD_200527 | JGI IMG/M metagenome (GOLD analysis project Ga0268251, IMG submission 200527) | Agave microbial communities from Guanajuato, Mexico - As.Ma.e (v2) (version 2) | ecosystem: Host-associated > Plants > Phyllosphere > Phylloplane/Leaf | place: Guanajuato, Mexico | collected...
GATGGAAAGAAACTGCTCAACCAGCCCTGAATTATCGCCGTGGGAAGTTACGTGCACTTCATTCCTGACATTTTGTGCAGTTGTCTTCTGAAAATGACAGAAAATTTCATTACCACTTAATGTGAGCCGACAAAAATGGATTGCGAGCCGACGGGTTTTCAAATGCGATTCGCTACAACTACGGTATGACCCCCTCCCGCAATAACAGCGGACGGGGCCATGAGAATGGTTCAGTGGAGTCGGCTCACGGGCACCTCAAGGAGCGTATACGGCAGGCCCTGCTGCTGCGCGGAAATAACAACTTCGGTTCCCTGAATGAATATCGGCAGTTCGTCACACAGCAGGTACTGCGTCATAACCAACGCAATCAGGATCTGGTCCGTCAGGAGTTGGCGCTTCTGAAGCCCCTTCCTTAGCGACAGTATGCGGACTACGAAGAGCTGTCTGTCCGGGTCAACAGCAGCAGTACCATCAACGTCCGGCACGTTGTGTATAGTGTGCCATCCAGACTTATCGGACAGATGCTGAGGGTTCGTCTGTGGGATGACAGACTGAGTTGTTACGTTGGCAGCGATGAAGTAATGAGCTGTCAGCGGGTCCGGGCACCGAAAGGTAAACAGCGGGCCCGCAGTATCAACTTCCGGCACGTGATCGGTAGTCTTGTCATGAAACCCGGGGCGTTCTATCACGCCACGCTTCGCAACGACATCCTGCCGGATGATGAATGGCGGCAGCTGTGGCAGAGGATGTGTTCACGTCTTGCCCCTCAACTGGCCAGTCGCCTGAGGGTCAATGCCCTGAAACTGGCGGCAGAGCGGGAAGACATCTCAGCGGACGCGAAGGAGCTGAATCAGCTGCTGCTGGAGCCGGGGGAGCCGGATCTGCAGAAGCTGCTCAACTGGCTGGGCGTGAAAGATAAACGCCCGCTGCCAGACGGGAAGCTGGTTCAACACAGCCTGCAGGGTTATGACAACCTGATGCAGAAAGGAGGTCTGCAGTGACCGATATCCATACGCTTGAAAGGTTGCTCAGAAGGTTACGTCTGACACGCATAGCCACCGAGTGGCACAGCCAGGAGAAACGCACGTTGGCCGAAGGGTGGACCCCTTCGCGTTATCTGCTGTCACTCTGCAGTGAAGAGGCGACGCACAGGGAAAGCGAACGGCTGCGGCGGTATATAAAGGATGCGCGGTTGCCGGTGGGGAAAACGCTGGCTGAATATGACTTCGGCCAGGTCCCGGAGCTGAATGCCGCACAGGTGCGTCAGCTGTGTGAAACGACAGACTGGGTGGACAGCGGGGAGAACGTCCTGCTGTTCGGTGCCAGCGGTCTGGGCAAGAGTCACCTTGCCGCAGCGATCGTGGACGGCGTAGTGAGCCAAGGCTACCGGGTCCGGTTCTACAGCGCCGGCGAGTTGCTGCAGGAGCTGCGTAAAGCCCGGTCGTTGTTGAGGCTGAACGAGATGCTTCTGAAGCTGGATCGCTACCGGGTGATAGTGATAGACGACCTAGGCTATGTCAAACGGGACAACGCGGAAACGGGCGTGCTGTTCGAACTTATCGCGCACCGGTACGAAAGAGGAAGCCTGATCATCACAAGTAACCATCCGTTCAGTACGTGGGGCAGTATCTTCGTGGACGAAACAATGGCGGTGGCAGCGGCCGACAGGCTGATCCACCATGGGTATATCTTCGAAGTTACAGGGGAAAGTTACAGAAAGAAAACATCAAAAGCAGTCACCCAGCAGTCAGCTAAGAAATAACTCAAAGGCGGCCAGAGTAGTTGACGCGTACCGGCCAGGGTAGTCGACGTCTAATAGATATCGTCCGGCGCATCTAAACCGGGGTCAGGCATAGTATCGACACTAACGTGATGAGGACCGTGATAAGTCAGTGCTTTCATCAACTGTTCTCCTTTTAGCCGTCGCCATTCAGAATGAGTTATAAGGTTCCGGTGCCACCGTCAGAACACCACACCTGACCGGAGGAGTAGCTATTTTCTTCAGCAGCGAGGGTGACATATAGCGGCGCAATTTCGGCTGGCTGACCGGGGCGACCAAGCGGCGCATTAGCACCAAACTGTTCAATTTTTTCCTGTGGCTGCCCGCCACAACACTGCAACACGGTCCAATATGGGCCTGGAGCGACAGCATTAACTCGTATCCCTTTCGGCGCTAGTTGTTTTGCCAGGGATTTCGTAAAGGCCACTATGGCCGCTTTTGTCTGTGCGTAATCCAACAAGATCTCGCTCGGTTCATAAGCTTGTACTGAGGAGGTATTGATAATGACGCTGCCCTCACGAAGATGCGGAATTGCTGCTTTGGTGATCCAAAACATTGCATATACATTGGTCTTGAAAGTGGCATCAAACGCTTCAGTTGTGAGGTCTTCAATCGATTCACAGAACTGCTGGCGCCCGGCGTTATTAACCAGGATATCAAGCCCACCTAATGCATCTGCGGATTGTTTTACTAACTGCTGACAAAATGATTCATCGCGAATATCGCCAGGAATCGCTGAGACTTTTCTTCCTGTTTTTTTAATCAGTTCAACGACCTCGCGTGCATCTTCTTCTTCATCGGGCAGATAATTGATTGCCACATCCGCGCCTTCACGCGCAAAAGCTATAGCCACAGCTCGGCCAATACCCGAATCGCCACCGGTAATTAATACTTTGCGGCCTTCGAGTCTTCCACTCCCCTCATAGCTGTCCTCACCATGATCCGGCTGCGGTTCCATTTTGGAAGCAAGCCCCGGAAAAGGTTGTTTCTGGTGTGGAAAAGGAGGAACCGGAAAACGTTCTGAGTGGGTCTTGTTGGTTACTTTTTTTTCATTATTCAGGTTTGACATAAAATATCCCTCATCACTTTCTCAACATAAGACTGGTAAGCCTAGTACAATGTTAAGGAAGCAACGCTTAATTAATTTTTTTCTGGTTTATTTTGTGAGCCATGTTGGTGATTTTTCTCTGTGTAAGCAAGGTTTATGTCTTCGCAGATATCAGGCTTTTGATTTATGATGAAATTATATCGACTTGTTGTTTTCTTATGCTCGGGAAGGTGCATTGGTAAGCAATGGGATTAATCCTGGTTAATGATTGAGTGAGTCTTTTTTATAGGGTTTGGTGTAGTGCTTTGGTTTTATTGCTATTTACGCGTGGAATAATCGAGGCGGTAATTATGTAACTTATTGAAGTTTTAATGGTAATACAGATTAATGCCGAGAGCGTGTATTTGATTTAAGTGGAGTGGCAACTATCTTTAATCCCAGAACAACGACGGATGCAAAATGCATTTTTGTATCTGACTGATATAACCAATATGCACGAGGTGATATATGGCAGAGCATCGTGGTGGTTCCGGTAATTTCGCTGAAGATCGAGATAAAGCATCTGAAGCAGGCCGTAAAGGTGGTCTGCACAGCGGAGATAACTTCAAGAATGATCCGCAACGTGCATTTGAAGCAGGGAAAAAGGGCGGGGAAAAAAGCCATGGCGGTGGTCGTAAACCCGGTAACTCCTGATTAGTTTTCCGTATTCTCTTTTGTCCAAAAGAGTATCCAGCGGGCCTACTACGGGTTCGCAGTCGTTTTTACCAAAAGCAAAAGGCACACCTATGAAAATGAAAAGTATCGAGGATGTTTTTATTCATCTGCTATCCGACACCTACAGCGCAGAAAAACAACTCACCCGCGCATTGGCAAAAATGGCAAGAGAAGCCTCCAGCGAGAAATTAAGCGCTGCGTTTAAGGCTCACCTTGAAGAGACTCAGGGGCAAATTGAACGTATAGATCAGGTTGTAGACTCTGTACCTGATCTAAAAATTAAAAGGATGAAATGCGTAGCAATGGAGGGGTTAATCGAAGAGGCCAACGAAGTCACCGAAAGTACAGATAAAAATGAAGTGCGTGACGCGGCACTTATCGCAGCGGCACAAAAAGTTGAACACTATGAAATAGCAAGTTACGGCACACTGGCTACACTCGCTGAACAATTAGGCTACAGCAAAGCAGTAAAACTTCTGGCTGAAACCCTGGAAGAAGAAAAGGAGACCGATTTAAAACTGACGGACCTTGCTGTTGGTAATATTAACAAAAAAGCCGATAAATAAGCTCACATCTGTATACTGAGGAACAGACTATGAATCACGTAGAACATTATCATGACTGGCTACGCGATGCCCACGCGATGGAAAAGCAAGCAGAGTCGATGCTCGAATCGATGGCCAGCCGCATTGATAACTACCCCGATGTACGTGCGCGTATTGATGAGCATCTCAGTGAAACGCAGCACCAGATAAAAGTGCTTGAAGAAATACTTGATCGCAACAATATCTCCCGCTCGGTACTGAAAGACTCAATGAGTAAAATGGCTGCGTTAGGCCAATCCATTGGAGGTATGTTTCCATCTGATGAGATTGTCAAAGGCTCCATCAGTGGCTATGTCTTTGAGCAGTTTGAGATAGCCTGTTATACCTCTTTGGTCGCCGCGGCAAAAAAGGCTGGCGATACTGCTTCTGTGCCCGCCCTTGAATCCATCCTTGCTGAAGAGCAACAGATGGCTGACTGGCTGATTCGACACATTCCTGATACTACCGAGCAATTTTTAATCCGTTCTGACACTGATGGCGTGGAAGCCAAAAAGTAATCTCATTACGCCGTGCTCCAGACCGTTTTGGTGGGTGGGGCTTACTTATTTCTGTAGTAATAATGTCGCTCCAGCGCTGAGGAATCCCCGGTAATGGGCGGGTAAAAAAAGACAGGCATAGCGTTTTGTGATCTACTGATTGTGCAACCAATTCAATGAGATCACCTCTATGCCTGCTTATCAGGTATGTCAGAATTTCTTCCGCGATGCCTTAGCGCCGTTTCACAAATACCGACAAAAAGCTTTGCTGGGCGCCACCACTGCACTTATCAATGGTGTATCACTGACGCTGACCAGCATCGGGCGCTACTTACCCGGTTCGGCTCATGTCAAAAATAAAATCAAACGTGTTGATCGCTTGCTGGGTAATGCGTCACTACACCGCGATATTCCACTAATTTTTAAAGGTATTATCTCAATGCTGACGAGCCGGTGATCCCTGTGCATTATTGCTGTTGACTGGAGTGGTTAGCCGCCATGCAGCGCCACCTGGAGGCAGGGCATAAAAAACTGCCACTGGTGATACCGGTGCTGTTCTATACGGGTAAGCGCAGTCCGTATCCGTACTCCACCCGCTGGTGTCACTAACGGTGTAGAAATTTACCAGGCTGGCGGAGTACAGCAGGTTTTGCTGCGAAATATTCAGTGCTGGCAAAATATCGCAGGCTTTATGGTGCAGCGGCTCCAGGATGGCCCGTTTCTCCCGCTCATGAACCATCTGGCGCCAGCCAAAGTCACGCGCGTCCAGCCTGAGGATCGCGAACCGGGAAAGAGTATCATCTCGTTCAATCAGCTTGTTCAGACCATCGGTAGTGGCGTCATCAAGCCGCTCCGTAAGAATATGCCCCAGCCGCTGCCTTTCGAAAGAGTTCTGCTCACCAGCTCCTGGAGCATGGTATAGCCGGGTCGGATGATTTTATGTTCGTTGAGCCAGATGATCAGCTCCGTGGCAACAAAACCGGGGTTACATCACGGTGGAGACTCGGGCGCGACCTTCGTCATCTCATTAATACGGTGCATGACCTGACCGGACGCGGGATAGACCTGAAGGTACTGACCAGCCATGGTCGACCATAGATACCAAGACCGCTGCCGGCAAGCTTATTTTTGGGATCTTTGCGGCGCTGACCGAGTTTGAGCGTGAACTGATTGTTGAGCAAACGGCTGCAGGCCTGGCCTCAGCAAGAGCCCGAGGGAGGAACGGCGGACGACCTTACAAAATGACGCCAATAAAATTGCGACTAGCAATGGCATCAATGGAACAGCCGGAGACAAAAGTCAGTACGTTATGTCAGGAGCTGGGGATAACCCGGCAAACACTGTACAGACATATATCCCCTGATGACTAACTGCGAGCAGACGGTATAAAACTGCTCAGTCAGGGATAGTTTAATTCATTGTAAAAATTAGGATTCTGGCGTAGCCCCTAATATCAATAGCAACATAAATGGTCGGTAGAGACTGTAATTAAAATTGTGTAATTGCCTGTTTTTGATATGTTCACTCCAACAACGGAGATAGGCAAATTATGGACGACAAGAAACTCAGGGCCCTTGCGGCAGAACTGGCTAAAGGTCTTAAAACCGAAGCCGATCTTAATCAGTTTTCCCGATGCTGACGAAATTAACCGTCGAAACAGCCCTCAATGCGGAGCTGACTGACCACCTCGGGCATGAAAAAATGCGCCCAAAACAGGCTCAAACACCCGCAATGGTTACTCGTCAAAAACACTGCTGTGCGATGACGGTGAGATAGAATTAAACACGCCGCGTGACCGTGAAAACACCTTCGAACCTCAGTTGATTAAGAAGAACCAGACGCGCATCACTCAGATGGATAGCCAGATTTTATCCCTGTACGCCAAAGGCATGACCACGCGCGAAATCGTCGCTACCTTCAAAGAGATGTACGACGCCGATGTGTCACCCACACTGATATCTAAGGTCACCAACGCCGTCAAAGAGCAGGTCACTGAGTGGCAAAACCGGCAGCTGGATGCGCTATATCCCATTGTTTATATGGACTGCATTGTCGTAAAAGTCCGTCAGAGTGGCAGCGTAATAAACAAAGCCGTTTCCTAGCGCTGGGTATCAACACCGAAGGCCAGAAAGAGTTACTGGGTATGTGGCTGGCCGAAAACGAAGGCGCAAAGTTCTGGCTGAGCTTAAGAATCGGGGGCTTAAGGATATATCCTGATTGCCTGTGTTGACGGCCTCAGGGGCTTCCCGGATGCGATAAACAGCGTCTATCCACAGACGCATATCCAGCTGTGCATCATCCATATGGTACGCAACAGCCTGAAATACGTTGCCTGGAAGGACTACAAAGCCATCACCAGCGGGCTTGGTTTATCAGGCCCCGACCGAAGAGTCAGCGCTGATAGCGCTGGATGCGTTCGCGGGAGTATGGGACGACAAATATTCGCAAATCAGCAAAAGCTGGCGTGCGCACTGGGAAAACCTCAAAACGTTCTTTGGTTACCCAGCTGATATCCGCAAAGCAATTTACACCACGAATACCATCGAGTCGCTGAACAGCGTTATCCGCGCAGCTATTAAAAAAACGCAAAGTGTTCCCGACTGACGACTCGGTTCGTAAAGTTATTTATCTGGCAATAAACGAGGCGTCGAGAAAATGGAATATGCCGCTCCAGAACTGGCGGCTGGCAATGAGCCGTTTTATTATCGAGTTCGGTGACCGCCTGAGCGATCACCTTTAATACGATGGCAGTTACACAGAATTACTGACAGGCTCTGACAACGACATGATAGTATAAATTTTTATATTTCATGTAGTCATACTTCAAGTGCTACTTATTGAGTGCGTTTAGCCAGTTGTGGGCACTGCGAAGACCATTTTACAAATTTGGCATTGTAGACAGAATCATCGTCGCTGACGAACGAGACTTCGCCTTCTTTAGCTCCTTCCTTCAGCGTTCCCAACAGTTCTGCCTGCACCGTACGCTCATCAAACTCCTTGCCTTTATCATCAAATGCTTTATAGCAGCCGACAAAACCAGTTAATTCAATCGGCTGTTTAATTTTAGTATAAACAACCACCTTGAACGTTTTTTCGTATTTAGGTTGCCCTTCAACTACCACCGTCCCTTCGGAGGAAGGAATCGCCTCAATAATCAATTTACTATGCAAATCTTCAGCCGCTACTGAAGAAAATGAGAGTAGAACAAACGAAGAAAGAAGAACTGTACATACTTTTTTCATTGAAAATATCCTTCCATGAGATGAGACATTAGTTATTTATTCCGCAACCAGATTACGTACGATAACCTAAATCAGGACTTAATGATTATTAAGTTCTGTAACCTAATGTGTGGCGATTAGTCTCCCCCCACTTGTGACATAGCTTCATTGGAGACGATTTTGTTGCGTTGCCTTTCATCTTTAACGAATGAAAGGGGCTTCCCCTCCATTTGGTTACTATAGCCATCTTCCGTGACATCATGGGGAGTAACGAAAATATTACAGGGGAATAACCATGGCCGTTGTAACTGTTGGGATCGACCTCGCTAAAAATGTTTTTGCCGTTCATGGCGTTGATGTCACTAACTGTTCGGCGACAACGTGCTGGCAACGGCGATCCTGGACAGGTTACTGCATCACTCAACGACGCTGAATATCAAGGGGGAGAGCTACCGGCTAAGAGAGAAACGAAAAGCAGGCGTGCTGAGCAAGAATCTAGCGCCGGAAAACAACGAGGCATCGCTGGAGAAAAGCGGTCAACTTGGTTGATGAATAGCGGACATTAAACATGATGAAAAACGGTCAAATATCGTGGCGTTGACATGCGCAGTCTGAGCCGCCAAAATATACGCCGCGTCCTGCGGTTACTTCACTTCTGGATGAATACCGGAACTATATTCGTCAGCGCATCGCTGATGCCCACCCTTATAAAATCCCGGCGACGGTTATTGCCCGTGAGATCACGGGGCAGGGCTATCGTGGTGGCATGACCATCCTGCGAGAGTTCATACGTTCACTCGCCACACCTCAGGAGCCAGAGCCAGTCGTTCGCTTCGAAACCGAGCCCGGACGGCAGATGCAGGTTGACTGGGGCACCATGCATAACGGTAAATCACCGCTTCACGCGTTCGTTACCGTTCTGGGATACAGCCGAATGCTGTACATCGAGTTTACCGACAACATGCGTACGACACGCTGGAAGCCTGCCACCGTAATGAGTTCAGCTTCTTCGGTGGTGTGCCACGGGAAGTGCTGTACGACAATATGAAAACAGTAGTATGCAGCGTGACGCATACCAAACCGGCTAGCCCGTGAGAGATAAATGCCGTTCACCCCGGCGTTAATGTTCAGACAACTCGCCGGTGCAGGAACGCCAGAGGTAATTCAGCTTGCTGGCCAGCGCCACCAGGGCGCGCCATGCCAGGTGGCACGATTTTTCTGTGTCACTACCTGCTCTTGTCCTTATATTCTGCCCACAAAATGTTTCGCGTAAACCCGATACCTACCCTGGCGTGGTACGCAATGCGTGAGGAAGCGCGAATTAACGCCAGGGCAGTCAGCTGCTTCTCTGCAGAAACTTACCCGTGAATCAGGAGGTTTCCGACTCCTCCTCTTCACAGGCTTCCTTATTTATCAGCCGCATAAGCAATGAAATTTGCCGGTCGGTGCGCTCCGGTGTGTCCACCGGAAGATGGTAGCGCAGGGAATACTGTTTACCCTTTTCACCGAAAAATTCAACCATCAGTTCAGGCATTATACCTCCTGGTATCTGCCTGTAGCTGACTGACAGGCGGGTGTCACCCAGAATCATCCTCGCTGCCATCACGGTCTCACCAACGATTTCCGGATACAGACTGCGGTCAGCAGGTATGCAGATGCTATTCATAACAGAGCCTCCTTTTACTGTTCGGGTTATCCGGTTCAGGTAGCTGAAGAGGGCATGAACCCTCTTCATGATTACTGTCACGCCTGGTATTCAATCGCACCGGCCGCGCGGTGTTCTATTGGAATGCGGCGTGGCTTTTCACTTTCAGGTATTTCCATCAGCAGGTCGATACTGAGGAGACCGTCTTCCAGTTTTGCTGTGGTTACTTTCATGTGTTCAGGCACACTGTAGCTCAGACGGAAATCCGCTCGTTGTATGCCCCGGTGCAACCAGCCGTATCCACCGGAGTCCGGAGAGGTATTATCTGCGCTGTGGTCTGCGCTTTTCACTCTACTGCCGGAAACCGTCAGGCGACCGCCCGTTGCCTCAATCTCAAGCTCATGTTCCTTCCATCCGGGGACACTGACCGTAAGCTCAAAGTGCTCTTCGTCAGTCTGTCTCAGATTATACGGCGGAGCCAGAGAAACGGGACTGTCGCCGGTCAGCTGGCTGAACAGTCTGTCAATGCGGCTGAAACGGTCAGAAAATATAGAATCGAGGGAAGATGTATTTACCGGAAAAAAACGTAAGGACATGGTGATAACCTCCTGAATCAAAGTTCGGTTCAAAAGCTCATCGGAGCAGACAGTCACCTGCTCCTGACAGTTATATAAGCACATCCCGGTAATTTTCAAGAGGCTCGCTGTTAAAAATTTATTCATCCGCCTTCTCGGATTTGCTGGCTATCATCCGTCGCCCGGAGCGACTTAAGCAGCAGGCTCGTAATAAACGTCATCAACGCTGAGTGGAGGTTGTCACCGGCGCATCAAGGGAATTGCTGGAGAACAGGATAAAAGGTTCTATCGCATTAACGACAGCAGGCCGGAAAAAAGTGTGCTGCCTGGTTTTCAGGCAGCCAACAGATAAAATTGTTCTGCGGGGAACAATCCATCACCTTACTGACCCTTGCGTATCATGTGAACCAGCTCGATACCCGCCAGTATGGCCTGAGCCCGGCGGAACGATTTGAATCCCAGCATAGGTCAAGTCCGTCATTTGATGTTCCGGCGCTCCTGCTCCACCAAGTTGTTCAGGTACTTACTCTGTCTGACACTGATGCTTTCTTCATCGGGTTTGTCGCCATTGAGTGTGGTCACCGCTGTCGTATTGGCACCACTTTAATCAAGACGCGCCATCAGAGGCTTAACCTGCTGACCATTTTCGTCAAAAGCTACATCGAGATTTGTCCGTGAAAGGTAAATACCGTTCACCCCGGCGTTAAGAGCAACGGCATACCGGCCAGACCATTCCCGATCGTTCAGCAGACGATAGTTCCAGTGCATGTCTTTTGCGGTTTCCAGGGCATACGTCAGCCGGAACAGATCGTTCTGTTCAGACTGCTCGCCAGTGCAGGAACGCCAGAGGTAATTAAGTTTACTGGCCAGCTTCGCGCCGATACCCAGCTGGCGGCCCTGTTTCAGCAGCCTCTCGATGTCCGGATTTATCTCCCGTGTGAAGCGCCGCTGCTTCAGCGCGGTCGCCAGCCAGCGGGTGACAAAGAGATTTTCCTGTGCAGGTGATATACATCACCGTTCTATCTGGCCAGCGCAAGCGCCACCAGGGCGACCACGCCAGATGGCCCGATTTTTCTGTGTCACTGCCCGCCCTTTTCCTTATTTATTTTTCCCGCAAAATTTTGGCGGGTTCCCGCTTACGGTCATGCTGAGAGTATTTTAACCGGAACGACAACAGAGTCGCATCCGGAACCGTCTGCATCCATTCAGTGCATGTCCCAGGAGTAGTGTTTTTCCGCATAGCGGTGCAGTCGGTAAAAATTCTGTTCGTCGCCACCGATAAAAATACCGTTCTCCATTATTCCTTCGGCCAGCCGCTGCGTATAACGAACAAGAGCCTCACGAGGGTCTTTCATCAGGGTCCGAATCGCGATCGATTCATCATGGACGTTTATAGTACCGCAGTCTCTCCTCTTTATTTTTGACAGAAGTGCAGACAGAAACCGTAAACTCCGGCGTTGACATGCCGGGGAAGCCCTTATAGTACAATAATTTTCGATACCCAAACTGACCCCTAACACGTTGGCGTGCAAAACTCACACAGGCTGGAAACGGAGCATATGTTCTCCTGATAAATGGGTTTCAGGTGAAAAAGCCGACTGAGAGGGTATTTTCACATCAGAACCCACAAAAAGCGGCATCAATAGAATGTACCGCGTCATATTTCATGGTCAGGCTATCCCGAAGGAAGTAATGGGATTTGCTGACCATGAATTTACCAGTAGCGCACTGGAGGAGGCGACCTGTCTGCTCAGGTTAAGTAAGGCCGCTTCGTGCCATGAGCCACCTCTTTCTATAACCGGCCTACGTTTCAGCGTTTAACGCGAGCATTGTTTAATTGAGCTTTTCCGATTATCAAATTACGCTTAATCTCCATAAGAATATGTCATCACCGATAACTTTCAATGGTGACTGGGACTGTTTTATTTTACCGTCATCTACGCTATATACCTCTGTTTTTGAAGGAGTATCGAGGCTATTCCCGTCATTTCTACATGAAAATAATACACCAGGAGAATATTGTTTATTAAAATCAATATTCATACCACATGCAATAAGGAAGTCAATCTTACTTTGGGTTGAGTCAAGTTCATCCTTCCGCGTTTCACTTGAAGCTTCATTATAGTCGAGGCATAAATTAATACTGAAAGGAAGTTCAGGAATAAAAGAGTTATCAAACACGGGTCCGTAACCAGTTATAGCGTTATGCTCTGCAACGGATTTATTAATCCATGTAACAACGATAGTTCCAGCTTTACCCAAGCCAAAAGTATAACAGGCAACGTCATCGACATACCGCGCATTCATGCTTACACCATAATCGACGCTGGATGTGGTTCTTTTCGGCCACATTGATAGTTCAACTTCACCTTCTGGATTTTTTCTCCAGTTGTTGGCAGTTAATAAATAATTAAAGGACTCATGATATTTTTTACCATCGATAGCTACAGGAAGTCCTGCCGATCCAGCCAATAATACGATTTTACCAAAATCATCTGGCGCGAAATTTATCATTATATCATTTATTGTCTTACTGAGATTACTCATATAGAAATCAACCAACTCACCAAGTTCACTACTATTCCTGAGTGCATCCCATGGGGCATTCCAGAAGAACTCTGGTAGAGTTACAAAAAGGTAATCTCCATCAGGCTTGCCATTGTCAAAAACTTCTTTAACTTTTTTTATTACAAAATCAGATTTTGACGATAGAAATCTGGACAAATATTCTTCTAATTCCTCTCCATCTTTTCTGTCAGAAGGTGGGACCTTCGAATGAACGCCTGAGTCCCAGAATGTATCTACATTAATTTGCGCGATATTTATATTCATGATGTATTCCTTGCGGTGTGATGAGAGATTTATTGAACAGGACAGCCTGACGGCCGCAAATTGAAAACCCCGCCGTTTGCCTGCCCTGCAGTTACCATACGCTGAGTGGAATATGTATGATCTGACGACATATTTTGTTCAAGAGACAGCCAACATGATGACCCGAAAAAGTATCGACACCGTCCTTGACTTCACTACCACCTGCGCGAGGTTCATATAGTGCTCGAATCCATCGTTGCGGATAGCAAATTGAACAGAAGCACTGCATTCTTTCGAGGTCGATATTTTCATTCCACATCAATGATATCTCCGGAGCGGACACCGGCGGTATGCCCGTAACCGATAGTCCATACACCCGCAGAACACTGATACGCCTGCAGCCGTAATTCTTCAAAGTGTTCAATCAGATTAAGGCCGTGTTCACTGATTTTCATTTTTTATCTTTCATTCCGGCCGGGCATGCCCGGACTTCTGCGCAATAGTTTTCAGTAAAATAAGCTATTTATTAACTGCAATTAACATTTAATAAATATTTCAGAAAGGCCCATCCTGCTCAAAAACAGTTGGCGTTCATTCTGGTAAATAAGGTGTCTGGATTTAATTACCTGCCAGCCAGTGTATAGGGGGCAGACGTTCTCCTGAGAGTGCTGATAATTATTTTTCTTTTTCCTGATTATTCCGCAGAGGACTTATCCGGTGAATAAGACTGGTTATTAAGGTGATGACTAAAGCGCTACAAAAAAATGCACCGATCGCCCTGTCATCACAGAAAATTCCGGGAACGATTATTTTAACGACTTCAAGCGTCACATCAGCCCCCAGAATGCCCATAAAAAACGAGATAATAAAGGCCACTGATTGTTTTTTACGGTCAAAATATCGCTGGTTCAATCCCCAGGCCAGCGCACCACACAGGGAAGCTACAACCACTCTGAAGTCAGGGTGGGACAGAACCGGAGCGGGCATCATAATATCCTCTGATATCTGGTCAGGTTTACTCAGAAAGTTCCGGCAAATGCTTCCGGATGGCGACACTCCCTGAGAGGTATATCTATTACTGTAAATGACAGTACGCCAATAAACCGTGCAATGAAAATGGTTATTACCGATCGGTTATGTTTTCATTGATAGGTTTAAGCTTTTAATATGAAAGTAATGATCGCTATAACCAATTATTAAGTGTAGCTAAAGTTTTCAATCTGTTGATTTATCTTGAATTTATTTTTCAGATTTGCTGATTCTAGGAAAACACAACAGATATTTAACAAAAGTTGTAGTCTTACAGAAAATGAGGTTTTTTTCTTTATGCCGCGAAGCGGCATGGAGGCGCCGGCAGGTGTTGAATATGAAACTGTAGTCAAGTGGCGCCGTAGCCCGGCGCAGCCGGTTACGTTGTTGACAGGTTCCACCAATCCATCCCTTCGCCCTGCCGGACTAAAACCTGCTAAAAGCGATACAGAAGCTTTTATGCGCTGTCGGAGTGGTCACGACAAGGCATAAGCCGTAAGGGCCGCTTACGGACGTGTTACTCAATACTTTCAGCGATACAACTTAGGGGTCAGTTTGGATATCGAAAATTTTTGTACGTTAAGGTGATTTTTTGTACCTGTGAGATGTGGTAAAGGAGCTTGACCATACCCTGCGTGATTTCGCGCATCCTACGGAGGATTAATAACGCTGATTTCCTTTCCGTTAAGGTGGCTGAGCTTTACGTATCAGCTCATCCAAATTCCAGGGGTGCTTCTGGCACTTTGCTGCCACTCAGAGTAGTGGCTTTGAGCGAAGGTCAGAAGGTAGAACTTACAATTGAAGATGGATAGAAAGGTCCTTCTGCTGGCAATGTTTTCGCGATTTAACACTTAACTTAATCGTGTAGTGCTCCGCCAAAGTTTGGAGGTTAAGTTTTCTCTAAAATTACCAGTAGGCCTCTCGGTGGGGCTTTTGCTTTTGTTAGACTTTCCCCTTTAAAGACTCATTCTGTTTTCGGCAAAGGTATTTACCTTTAATTACACCATCAAAAAAACGGCCTTTGGATTTTGCCGCTAGAAAGTCATTATGAGTTTTTTCAGACACTTTAATGAACTGATAGGTAACTGAATCTACAAACGCCACCTCCAGCACTTTTTCTGATGAATAATAACTTATGGATTTGACTCTTGATGATATCACTTTCTGAAAATGCATATTATTTCCTCGTTGTTAACATATTTGCTAACCCATAGTACACCTACAGATGTCTTTCAGGTTTTTTTCACAAAATTATTTTTTTTGACTAAGTGATTGTCAGTAAGCCATGACGCAGACATTGTGCGCCCCAAGTACGGAGGGACGGAAACATCTTAAATGGAATCCTTATTATTCACCCTGACCGCACTGCGGCCATCTGAACGGGCACAGAACGCGCTCTCTGGTTTGACCATGCAACGGGCACGTCACCAAATGTACCCCACAAAATGCGACGAATCACATCAATCCTGCCTCCTCACGTGGAAGGGTCACTTGGTTGCTGCTGAAAATTACATTTCACTCCGTACTACAAAATTGGATGGCACTTAATTAACTACTGCTGAATGTGGTCTTTATTTGGTAATGAAGTGAGAGATGCAAACAGACTTCCTGTGAAAGTTACTGATACTGCTTATTCTGAAAGCCCCCCGCACCGATTGACCTGTGAATCATGAATATTATAATCTCTCAGGCTTATTAAACAGACTTAGGGAGGACTGGTGTTGGGCTGGAAATTACTAATCGGCTTTCTTTTTGTCACCATCATTGGGTTTGCACTTTTTGGTTTCATTTTTTCACTCCAGCAACTGCAGTAAAATGATCGTCACCCTCGTCGCATGCCATCCATGAAACACAAAAACCCGCTCATTACTGAGGAATCCCCAGTAATGAGCGGGTGAAAAAAGACAGGCATAGAGTTTTGTGATCTACTGATTGTGCAACCAATTCAATGAGATCACCTCTATGCCTGCTTATCGGGTATGTCAGAATTTCTTCCGTGACGCCTTAGCTCCGTTTCACAAATATCGACAAAATGCTTTGCTGGATGCCACCATCGCACTCATCAATGGAGCTTCTCTGACGCTGACCAGCATCGGACGTTATTTACCCGGTACTGCTCAGGTCAAAAACAAAATAAAACGCGTTGATCGTTTGCTCGGTAATGAATCTCTTCATCACGATATCCCCCTGATTTTCAGAAATATTATTTCCATGCTGACGAGCAAGCTATCACTGTGCGTTATCGCCGTTGACTGGAGTGGATACCCATCTCAGGAGTATCACGTACTCCGCGCCAGCCTGATTTGCGATGGACGTTCGATACTCTTGCTAAGCCGGATAGTTCCTTCGGAAAAACAGCAAAATGCAAAGGTACAGCAAGCTTTTCTTAATGCTCTTGCTGAAGCGGTAAACCCAGAAGCAAGAGTGATCATCGTCACGGATGCAGGGTTCCAGAATGCCTGGTTCCGGCACATAAAATCACTCGGCTGGGATTTTATTGGCCGTATCAGAGGCAATATCCAGATGCGACTGAACAGCAAAGGTGAATACTGGTTCAGGCGTCAGGAATTGCAGGCCAGCAGTATACCGGAATATCTGGGGCCAGGCACGCTTGCGCGGGCCGAATATGCCCGGTGCGATGGTCATTTTTATTTGCATAAAAAAGAGCCGAAAGGCCGGAAAAATAAACGCTCGCGTTGTGGTATAGCCAGACCGTCACAGATAAAAGATGCCAGCTCGGGAGCCAAAGAACCGTGGTTAATCTTCAGTAGCACGGATGACTTTAAGCCACGTGAGATCATGAAATTATACAGCCGCCGAATGCAGATTGAGCAGAACTTCCGGGATGAAAAAAGTGAACGTTTTGGGTTCGGACTTCGCGCGAGTTACAGCCGTTCAGCGGAAAGAATGCTGGTACTGAGCCTGCTGGCGACACTGAGCACAATAGTGTTGTGGCTTATTGGCTATCACGCTGAAAATAAAGAGTTACATCTTAGATACCAGGCCAACAGTATTAAAACGCGGCGGGTAATCTCGTATCTGACGTTAGCGGAGAATGTCCTGCGACACTCCCCGCTAATTTTAAAGCGAACGGTGCTGAGCACCGTTCTTAATCACCTCGCCAGAACCTACCAGAATATGGTGCTGGTTTATTAGCGCTGATTTATGGGGATCCCTCAGCGCCGCGGCGAGGTTTTCTATCACGTTCACTTATCTGCTCAGGCCAGTGCCATCATCGCTGTCGTAAGCGTTTGTGTTGTTATCGGCAATTAAAGCGCGACAACATTTCCGGCAGACGGTCCTTTGGCACCATTCTCAATCGAGAACTCAACCTTCTGGCCTTCGTCGAGCGTTTTGTAATCGTTGCTCTGAATGGCAGAGAAATGAACAAAAACATCTTTGCTGCCGTCAGCTGGCGTAATAAAGCCGAAACCTTTGTCAGAGTTAAACCATTTTACTAAACCAGTCATTTTATTCGACATAGATACTTCCTTTAATTTTTTTGAGCCACACGTTGTGGCGAACATGGCCTGCTTGCAGATGATGACTTATTGGGCACTTAGGAGGAGGCTCATGCAGAAGAGTATCTAAGGATAACGCTTGAAATGAGGACTGCTTTACTAAAACTGCTTTCATAAGGTCTGTATGCCAAACCGATGACGCATAGTGGACTCATATGAGTTGATAAGCAAGTTTATTTTTGTCAGTAATCTGTTGGGAAAACTTACAATTCAAAGGGATTAGTAATCTTAAAAGCCCTGACCATTGCAGCCAGGGCTTTTAAGGTACTACAGACTTCAGATTTAACATTAATGGACTTAATAAAGTGATACTGCTATTTATACTGCTTTCAAATGTACCCGTTCACTACAGATAATATTGGGCATTAATACCAAAAAGTTTCCCTCTATTTATCCAGCTATACACCGCCTGCGCTTTCAAAACCTAAGCGTGGCAACTTAAACAAGCACATATCCCATCGCGACATATACTCTTTGATGCGTTGCCCTTTGCTGATACGGTTACCATAAAAAACGAAACCGTCAGCATTAACAAAAGAAACAAGGCCTTACACCGTCGCACTAACACTACCATTTTGCGAATCAGCACAATCACTACGAGGCCTGAAATCGAACTATATCCCAAACAACAACTTCGTGGCCTGTAAAGCAAAATGGCGTTTCAATTACTTATTTCTATTCACTAGCTTACTAACCACTTTTATTGTGCTGCTGAGCAGTAATTTACTCATTTAAGATTTGAGGTCAATACTGTTTTTTAAAACATGTTTTTATTTACAGCGATAGTGAATGTGCTACATCCCGCTACTCATTGTACCGGCCGACTGGCAACGTCCGTTACTAGCACACTGCAGACATTACTTATATAGGTGAAACGTCAGGCTGCTCGTCACAAACGTGGTTACAGGGGCCTGACTATTACGCCATGACTGCAAATAAACACCGTTATTCCAGCTTTTCAGGCAGATTCATTATTTTTATAAAGCGCTTGTATCCGGCAAACCTGTGAAGCACTGTAGCCCGTTGCATCTGCGGTTTCGCGAATACTCAATTTCTTAATCTGGCGGTAGTACAGAACTTTCTGATGTCGCTCCTGATCGGCCTGCTTACCCCGATATTTACCCAGCGTATGCGCCCGTTCAATTCCCTGCTTCTGGCGCTGACGGCGGCTCAGCCAGTCCTTATGCGACATCGCGACCATCAGGTCGATAAGCATGTTATTGATGGCGGTTATCACGGCGCGGGTGATTGGATCAGCCTGCGAAGGTTCTTTATCTGACAGCGCCTGCCATGAGGTGGGCACATCCAGGCTGACAATCCGCAGCTCGTGTTGCTCTATCTGCTTTTTCAGCGTCATCCAGTCGCTGTTACTCAGACGGGTCAGGCGGTCAATTTGCTCGACCAGCAAAATATCATTGCGGTGACTGTCCATCAGTAAACGTCCCAGCTCCGGGCGGTCAAGTTTTGTACCGCTGATATTCTCCCGGTAGTAACTGGCTACTTTATGTCCCCGCGCCTGAACGAACTGCTCCAGCATCCCTTTTGCCCGATCGGCGAACTGATCTTCCGTCGATGCCCTTAAATAAGCTCTGATGAACATTTTTTCACCATGTTGTCGCATTTAGGTTATTGCATTTATTCTATCGCATATAGGTTATGTCATTCATCGTGTGCCGTCACGTTTTGGTTATGGTGTCAGGGTGTACCCTTATGCGATAACCAATTTTGCTAAAAATACTGCATCGAATAATTTATGAGGGAAATTATATGGCACGGAGGCAGATTCTTTCTCTTTCTGAAAGAGAATCATTACTGGCATTACCAGACGATGAGTTAACGCTGACCCGAATGGCCTATTTCAGTGAGCATGATCTGGCGCTTATCTGTGCTCACCGTAAACCAGCCAGCCGTTTTGGTTTTGCCGTCCTGCTTTGCTATCTGAAAAATGTCGGCTTTGCCCCGGATAAAAAAATCCCACCCTCTGATGCGCTGCTGAAGTATATCGCCAGCAGGCTAAAGGTTACCGGGGATCTCTGGCCTGCTTACCTTTCCGGTATGGGGCATGAACGCTATGAAAGCACGGAGGTGTATCTGAAGGTTTTTGCGCTGGACGTGGTGCCACAGCTGGGTGTCACATTTTCGCTGGATCACCGTGATTACAGCCATCTTCTGACACGAAAATAGAATACTTATGTATTACAAAAGTCATTCATTTAGTTTTCTGCCACAAAAAAGGATGGTGGCCATTGCTTGCTGGTTAGTTAAAAAATGCACTACACTTGTAATTACATTTGTAGTGCATATATAATAACTGTACACGATATAACCGGGGTACAAGCAATGAGCACAATTCAGATCCGCGTCGATGACGAGCTGAAAAAAGAGGCCTATCAGGCCTTTGAAAAACTGAATCTGTCGCCTTCAGACGCACTTCGTCTGTTCCTGCGGTATGTTGCAGAGAACGAAAAACTCCCCTTTGCTGAAGTCTCAGTGATGGTAAGCGAAGATGATGAAGACGTTGATATTCTGGCAGTCGTTCGGGAAAGACTCAAAAATCCGGCCAGACGGATCAGGGTTAACGTTGATGACCTTTAATGTTGAATTTGACGAAAGGGCGTTTAAGGAATGGAATAAGCTCGAAAAGACGATCCGCGAGCAATTCAAAAAGAAGCTAAAAAAGCTTCAGCAAAACCCTTATGTGGAATCAGCCCGACTGCATGGTGATCTGGCAGGCTGCTTTAAAATAAAGCTGAGAGCATCTGGTTTTCGTTTGATTTACAAGGTTATCGATGACGAGATTGTTATATGGGTGGTCGCTGTAGGTAAACGGCAAGACGAAAAAGCCTATGAAACGGCCCGTAAGCGGCTTTTATAAAAGAAATACAAATGTATTACATGTGTAATAAGGATATCCTATCCGGCAACCAACATAAACTGGTGGGGCAGGGTAGTATCCTGTGCTGGCTCTGCCTGCCAGCCACACCGGTTAAACAGTTTTACCACGCCCCCAACATTCCCGGTCAGGCGCGTCAGCAGCGGATTTATCTGTCGCCCATCGTCGTCAAATGCCGCGTCGAGGTTAGTCCGTGAGATATAAATGCCGTTCACGCCGGCATTCAGGGCTAAGGCATACCGCCCGGACCATTCCCGATCGCTCAACAGACGGTAATTCCAGCTCATGGCCTTCGCAGTTTCCAGGGCATACGTCAGCCGGAACAGGTCGTTTTGCTCAGACAGTTCGCCGGTGCAGGAGCGCCAGAGGTAATTCAGCTTGCTGGCCAGCTTCGCACTGACACCCAGCTGGCGTCCCTGTTTCAGCAGCCATTCAATATCGGGGGCAACATCACGCGAAAAACGCCGTTGCTTCAGCGCGGTCGCCAGCCAGCGGGTGAGAAAGAGATTTTCCTGTGCCGGTGACAGCACATCGCCGTTCTGTCTGGCCAGCGCAAGCGCCACCAGGGCGCACCATGCCAGATGGCCCGATTTTTCTGTCAGCGTCACTGAATGCTCTTTTCCTTATTAATTCTGTCCACAAAATTCTGGCGGGAACCCGCCTGCTGTCAAACTGAGAGTATTTTAACCGGAACAGCAACAAAGTGGCATCCGGAACCGTCTGCATCCGCTCATCGCATGGCCCAGGCGTAATGTTTTTCCGCATAGCGGTGCAGCCGGTAAAAATTCTGCTCGTCGCCACCGATAAAAATACCGTTATCCATTATCCCCTCCGCCAGCCGCTGTGTGTACAGGTGCGCAGCCTCATCCAGCTCTGCCCGGCTTCCCCATGCCCCCTGTTGCTTACGCCAGTTCAGCCGCACGGCTTTCAGCAGGCGGCACATCTGCTGGCAGATGAAGTAGCAGGCGACGACATTGCGCGCATCCCCCACAAAGACCACGTCGCTGTCCGGACGCATCATTTCGTTCCACAGGTAGATATCGTAGCAGCCCAGCATCATGGCCACTCGCTTTGCGACAAATCCGCCGTACCAGTAATACGCGGTGCGGGGAATGTTCAGCCGGCGGCTCTCGGCAATATTACCGGTATGGAATAACAGCAGGCCAGATTCCGTCAGTTCCCGGACCAGCCCCTCCAGCACCCTGTGCCAGGCACCGGTTTCACTGCTCTCAGACAGTGCTGAAAAGTACCGGCTGACAATGCCGGCAATCTGCTGTTCCGGCACGGCGTCACCATTCTCCGCCTGAAGGGACAGTTTACGGCACAGCTCCTCGCGCTCCACCAGGGCATTCAGCATGGCTTCGGAAGTTACGTTTTGCGCGGTGGCCAGCGATGCGACACGTTCACGCAGGTCGTCAGAGAGAAAGACGCCGGCTCCGGCGGCAACCGCCGACGGTATCCTGACGCGACGTGAGACGGGCTTGTAGATTTCGCCGGTCTCCGGCCTGATTTTCAGGCCTGCCTTAAGCCAGCGGCTCAGCTCCTGGGGAAGGATATCCGGGTTGTCCTTCAGAAAGCGCGCCCGGTTTCCCCGGGTCGTTCCGTACACGCTGTCAATGTAGTCGGTCAGCAGCATTTCGATATCCACAGAAGTGTTTATAAACATAATCGTTTATATCACAGGCATACCGGACTGGCGAGCAGTGCGCAGCCGGTCCACTGAATGACGCGAAGCGTCATGGAGGCGCCAGCTGAAGGTGAACATGGCTCAGTGAGAGACTGGCGCCGTAGCCCGGCGCAGCCGGTTACGTTGTTGATAGGTTCCACCAATCCATTCCTTCGCCCTGTCAGACCAAAATCCGCTATAAGCGATACAGAAGCCTGTGTGCGCCGTCGGAGTGATTCCGGCATAGCCGGAATGTATCTCCGCGTTAGCGGGCCGTCAGGGCCGCTTACGGGCGTGTTACTCAATACCTTCAGCAACACTATTTACAGCGGCTCAGAAACCTAGTTACAACATCCATCATTAAAAGCGGTGCAGTTCCGGGCCTTCGGCCCGGGGCGGCCTCGCTTTTCAGCGGTGGGGAGGGCTGTGAGGTTTCAGACGGACGCTGTGGGTGCCTTTGAGAAATTATTTCGTATGTTGTAACTACGAGCATGACTGGGGCCCGTCGCGTAGCGATGGGAGCTACTTCAGGTAGTTACCGAACCGGCGCGGACGTAGTCCGCTGCAAGGGCGGGCATTATCCCCGTTTTCCACAGGAAAGCGGGACTGAATAAGATTCATTTTTTAATTGAATGTTTAAAAAGAGCAAAAGCGCGCAAGCGTTCGTTGGCCATAAAGAGCACAGGGCTCCCAAAAGATTAAGAAAAACTTGCGAGTAGTACTCTCAGTCATTGCGGATAAAAAGTTCTCTATGTTTGCGGATATTTGTGCATAACCACAGGGACATGACCCATTTGCATCATCACGGGGGCTTTAGCCGGTAATGAGTGTCGTAACGGCTGGCTTTGTTGATGGTTTTTTAGCCTGTTTTTAAACGCGGGGAAGCACGAAAACCGCCAGCGGCGGTAGAGGGAAAATATGGAGTGAGTGTTAAGTTAGCCTGGTGGCTCAGCGTCAAAATTGAGCTTGATCTGGCGCAGGTAATGGTAGACCAGCAACTCGAAATCATCCGGCGCCATGCCTGAGACCTCCGGCCGTGTGTTGATCAACCAGGCTGCAATCTGGAACTGCCGGTCATCAAGCTGGGTAGAGCGCGCAATTCTGGAAAGACGCTTCTGTTCTATCGCTTTCTCGCGGCGAACCTTCAGGGCCTGTGCCACTTTCTCGTCAGAGAAGCGCTGTCGGGCCGCTTTTACGGACATCACTTCACCAGGGGCAAGAATCCCCTCGGCCATCGCGAGCAAACGTTCATCACGCTCTTTGTACAGCAGGTCGAGATTGACCTGGAGAAGCTTAAAGAACTGCTCTGTTAAAGTGACATGCCGTGGGAGGTATGTTTTTGTGTACGGGTCCAGGCGGCGCATGTACGGCTCGATAAGGCCGTAATTTTCTAAGAGATCGAGTGCGCGGCAAATGCGGGAAGGCGTGACCTCTTCACCTGGTATTACCTCACCCCGGGAGTCTTTTGGGCTTAACGCTTTGCATATCTGTGAACTGTTGAGAGCGACGTTAAAGGTGGCAATGTCGCAGCCGCTAACCAGCAGAACAGCCATCGCATCAAGAAGATACTGGCGTTCCTGTCGGAAATCGCGCTCACGGCCAGCATTCGGGCGCATATGCACGAAATACGGATGCCGCGAGAAACGGCGTTTCTGGGCACGATGATACCCGTCCCGAAGTACTTTCGGGAGCTGGTTAAAGGTCGCAGGTCGAAGATATTTAGGATCAGCACACTTACACGCCGTCGAGTGTGTTCCGCGACGACGGCGAGTACGCTTCGGAGAAACAACAGCAAAATCGCGTGCTTCACGCAGATTCACTGAATCGTATTCCGACCAGTCGAAACAGGTAGTATCGGAGGACGTTCCGCTATTCAAACCCGCCCGCACTTATGTTGCACGGAAGGAGCAAATGGCGCAGAAACAAGTATTGAACTTTTCTGAGCATAAAACTATACTCCCTGCATAGAGCAACAGCTTCTATACAGTTTAAGTAGGCCCCGTTAATCTTCTCCTCGTCGCCAAACTAGATGAAGATTATCGGGGTTTTTGCTTTCTGGTCCCAGGTGGATATCTCTCAGAACCAGTTCCCTGCCACCTTATGGCGTGGCCAGCCAAAAAATTCTTTAGACGATCAGCAATCTAGCACTCACTGACGAGACGATCAAGAAAGTTACTCATTCACCTTCTTATCTCAGGCTCTCTTGGCCATTTCCCGTTCAATTAGTAACTCAATCATTTGAGCCTGAGTAGTTCCAGCCTCTTCACAAAGCTGCTGCAAGCTTTCTTTATGCATGTTTTGAATGAAAACATTCAGCTCTTTATGCGTCGTCTTTTTTCGCGAAATAGATAGTCTCTTCTTCTCAGCGGAAGATAAGGGATTACCCTTTCTGTAAATGCGTTTCGATGAGGAAGTTAATGCATTTTCGATCTGCGACATCTCTGCCTCCTCAAGGATCAAACAAGGATCGTTTCGCAGAGGATACTACAGATTCGTGAAATCAGCGACTTAACTTTACACGAAAGTGTGAGCCATGTTGGCGCAAGACTCACCTGGATGGATGTAGATTGCGGATCAAATGACGATGCTGATTAGTATGAAGAATGCCAGTCAGTTCCCCCGCCCCAGCGAGACTGCCAGTGCTGAAGGTAGACTTGTGCCACTTCCGGAACGTCATTAATCACCAGCACGTTCTCACTATTTCTCGAGGCCGCAGAGCGGGAGTACTAACATAGTTATCCTCATTACATACCGTCCATAAAGTGCGGGGAGAGTATCTGTACGTCATTAATCAGCAGCCAGAGACTCAGGCTTAGTTCTTCTATCAGAACCACAACAGCAACCAGTGACGTCCACGCTCGCCGATCGCGTTTCAGGAACTGACGAAACAGCGCCACGCTGGCCACAAAAATGCCGACAGTTATCCAGGGAACGAGCTGGTTGATAAGCATTGCACTGCTATTGCACTCAAAACATGCCATATGATGTCCTTCACAGAATTGATTAAGAAACGCCGGGATCGGGGGAAACTCGCTTTGCCCCGATTCCGGCGTTGGACAACGACGCGGAGCGGAGGCGTCAGGTCGTTCAGGTATGACGGAACCAGTAGCAGACAGGCCCGTAGCTGGTATCATGGACAGACCCCAGGAACCAGCCATCATCGTCCGGCGGTTCGGGTATCCAGCCCCGTGCGTCCGGCGCTTCATCGGTAAATCCAGCAGCAAAAACCTCAGGAGCCTCATCGCGCATGGTCATCACAAAGCACTGCAGCCCGTGGGTCCTCAGCCAGTAGCTGAACTCCAGCGCGGTTTCGCAGCCACTGCGGACATACGCCGGATGCGACCAGTACCCCTGTTCATTACGCTCTGCGGTAACAGGCACAATCATCCCCTGACCTCCTCCGGCACGGCCTGACTGACGGGCGTTTCGGTGTGGTGTTCACCTGCAGTGTCTTCACCGGACAGCGGTCCGTTAAGCATCTGCGTCCACCTCTGGCGCTCATCTTCCGACATTCTCCGGCACAGCCCCGGTACCAGGGCACTCATCAGCTGCTCAATGTACGCCAGTCGGCTCAGCGTCAGGGATACGTCTTCGGACTCCGATCGCCTTATCGCCTGTGCCACCTCACGACACTCAAGAATACCTTTCATGAGCCGCCCGCCACCGGCCACGCGCTCCATCTCTTCGTAATGATGTATCTGCTCCATCATTCTCATGAAGGTGACCTCATCATTTTCCCGGGCACGCGCTTTTTCACTCATCGCAGCAACGCTGCTGATAAACCATCCAGAGCAATAACGGCATTGTTATCAACGCACATGTTCTCAGGCTGGCCCCCTCCGACTGAAAGTTATTTATTGCCAGATAAGCAAACAGGTAAATCAGGCAGCAGACAAATGCCAGCCCGGTATATTTATAAATTCGCATAGTTCACCTTTTAAGTTTAACCTTTAAGTTCATACGTAAAGCCCACATTCAATCCCAGGAAAGCAATAAATACAAAAAAATGGCATAACATTGTTGCCATCGAATTTGAATTGCTTATCGGAAATCATCATTAACGCAGTCATCTCTCATTAAGGAATGAGTTTTATTCTGCGCCGGGACAGCAGGAGAATGAATTAATACCGCATTGCGCTAAATAACTTAACCCGCTTTTTGTTGAGTGATGGCATCTGACACCCCGGACTCAGCCTCAAGCGCCGTCAGAAAGTCCCGTATCATCCTCTGCAGCTCCCGGGCATCACGGCTTCGCAGCAGCGGCATGCCCGCCTGGCGCATGACTTTTCATCCAGCAGGATGTCACGCCGGCAGCAGCTCTTCTTCAGGTGGGACGCATCATCCAGCTCCACGACCGCCACAACGCGAAACGTCCTGCGATCAACGATAACCACGTCGCAGTGCCACTGTGCCGCCATATGGAAAAGCTTCCACCACGTCCGGATCCGGCCCCTGCATAAAGTGTACCTCACGGTCGGTCATCAGTTGCGCCTGACGCTCCCAGAACACTCCGCCCGCCATCAGTTGCTCGGTATCGCCCACCCTGACGCCAGACTCTCTCAGCCGCCTGATAAGCGGTGCCTGCGGCCGTTTCTGCTTCAGCACGCGGGAGAGCAGGAAAATCAGTGCCAGCAACGAAATGATAAATAACACCACACTGGCATTCATGACCCCACGCTCCCTTCGCTTCGCACGCCCTCGGATAACTGCCCGTCATCACCCGAGAGGGGTTTATCCCGGCCCAGCCCGAACCGTTCAGAGAACAGCCAGCCACTCAGGATGAGGGTATTGGCGGGTTCATCATGTGCGCAAATCGTAATACTCTCTTCCGTCACGTCTGTGATATCAAAGTTCGCACCGCAGAGATGCCGGATAATATCATCCCGCGAATGAATGCGACCGTCCCCAACCAGTTGCTTCACCGCCCCTTTAATTACCTCCCTTGCTTCTTCATTCAAACCGGAGCATTTAATTTCAACTGACATACTATTTCCTCAACTGGTTTGAATTCTGTTTATGCCAAAAGGACATACCCACCTCGCTGGCGGTAAAGTCATAACGAAAAATAAAAAATCAGGCATCACTAACAGGCTTTGTTTTGCGCAGCCGGACATTACCTGCATCATGCCTGATAATATCTACCTCATTTAATACACGGCGTAACTCGTTACGCATGAACTCCATTTCATTCCATGAACCAGAATTCCTTATGTATTTAGTCATGTAGTAAAAATTGTCGGCAGGAAAGAGGGTTCATAGTCAACCCTGACTCTCCGGTAAAGTTTAATGACGGCAAATATCAATAATATATTTAATATCACTGAAGCAATGACTACGGTATACATATCTGAGGTTCCGTTTTATTGAATACAGAAAAGGGCGTTTACCAAACGATGAAGGAACATTACTTCGTAAAATACTGTTCGGATGTGTTAACCAGAAACGCCGGAGACGGGGAAAACTTGCTTTTACCCTTCTCCGGGGTTGGACAACTGAGCACGGCGAAGGCGTCAGTATCTTTTAGCGGTATCAGGTGGTGGACGCCTGATTATTTTTTTGTATCGCCGGCTGCATGACGGATGGCCTGCTGCAGGGCCTCCGCACTGATGTATCCCGGGATAACCGTCACGTTATCAGCGCTGGCGCCGGTTGACGGCAGGACCACCAGGGCTGGCGTACCGCTGAAGCCCAGCTGCTGCGCGAGTGTGTTTATGCCATCCAGGGTCCCCTGAACATCAGGGGCTGTCTTCGCATCGAACTTCACGGCTTTTGCGGCCGCGCTGATATCAGCATCGGTCAGCTTACCCTCGTTGTGACCGGTGGCGTAAATCGCATTGTGATAATTAAGGTAAGCATCGGCCCCCTTCTGCTTCCAGACCTGCAGACCGGTTTTCGCCGCACTCAGCGATGCCGGCCAGCGCTGGCCAAATATCGGGAATTCCTTGAAGACAAAGCGCACGTCCGGGCTGGCTTTTATTACCTTCTCCAGTTCAGGTGCGAGGCGGGCACAGTAGATACACTGGTAATCGAAAAACTCGACGACCGTCACTTTTGCATCTGCGGGACCATATGACGGCGTGCCTTTATCGTTGAGCAGCGCAGCCTGATTCTGAATCACGGCGGCCGTCATCGCCTGCTCCTGCTTCTCCTGCTGTTGGGCCTGCAGCTTCTGACTGACCTCAACCAGCACCTCCGGATGGGCCAGCAGGTAGTCTTTCGCGATTTCACCAATGCGGGCTTCCTGCTCCGGGGTAAAGGCAGCGGCAGGTTTCTCTGCCGCCCCCGCCACGCCGGAGACCAGAAGGCCTGCGGCAAGCATGACTGAAAGGGTTTTATTCATGTTCATCCTGTGTTTTTCTCTTCTCTGTTGTTATCAGTTCGTTCCGTGCACGGGTGGCGACGCTTCTGACCGCCCTGCGCATTTGTTTAGCATGCTCCTGAGCCCTGCGCGCCACGGCGTACGCCGCCTCCTCCGCACTCACCGGCGCGACCGGTTCACCGGCAAGGTTTTTGCGCCACGCGCCCGCCGTCATGGCGCCCAGATACACATCCGAGCGGGTGACTGCGGCAAGGCAGCGTTTCAGCGTCTTTACTGAAATTTCCAGCCCGCGCTGGCGAATGTCATTTACCATCGCCTCCCGGGTGTTGACCGCCAGGAGCTGCGGCTGACCGTCCGTAACGAGGGCCGGCCAGCAACGCTCCAGGAGCGCGAGCGCGTCCGCAAGCGGCATGACCTTCCGGTAAACCGATTCAGGTGCAGGTTTGTGCCTGGCCGCACGCATGGCCTCCCGCTCCTGCGCCTGTCGCTCTGCCCACAGCCGGGCTTTCTCTGCTTTTCGGGCGGCTTTCTCATCTGCCTGCGCCTTTTTCGCGCTCTCATCCACCGCCTGCTTCCTGACCTTCCAGGCGGGTGTCGTATTCACCACCACGGTCTTTTTACGCGTGACCCGGCCCGGTCCCGCACCGTCCGGTTCACTGCTGTTGTTTACGGCACGCTGACCTTCTGGCTCCGTCTTACGGCGCAGCGTCAGCGTGGGGCGCCCCTGCTCTTTCATCCTGCCTCCGGATAAATCTGTTTCACGTGTACTCCCCTGACTGACCTTATTCTGACACGGCAGATATCACATCACCATCAGTCCGATGACGGCCAGGTGCACCGCGTAGAACAGCGGGAAAAATTCGCGTGGCCAGAAGCGGGGCACCAGAGTGCAGGTCCGGCTCAGCACCGTCAGGGTAACGCCGGGTATCACCAGACCCGCGATGGCAAAGGCTGCGCTGTCCGCGACGTTGAGCGCAAGTATCGCCAGCGCCAGGCACAGCGCCAGCCCCGTGCGCGTCGTGCGCCGGCCCGTCATGCAGACCCCGCAGGCCAGCATCAGAATTACTACCCCCGCCAGCCCGTAGCTTCCCGCCGCAAACGGCAGCCAGACCAGAACCAGCATCAGGGACAGCGGCCACGCGCGCGGCCCGTGCCGCTGCATCAGCGCCAGCGCCTGTCCGCTGACCGCAAAGGCAAACAGGATATTGCCCAGGTCCGGGCGAAGCCCGGCCAGTATCCAGCCGCCCTGCGCCACCCCGGCCCATACCCAGAGCCGGTTCAGGGCGCGCTGCTGAATGCGCGGATGGCGGGCAAGGTTCATGGCCCAGACCAGGCCAAAGAGCGGAAACGCTCCCCGACCGGCAAGACGCAGCCAGTCATTATCCAGTCCGCACAGCATGCTGATGTGGTCGGCCACCATCAGGAGCAGCGCCACGGTTTTGATAAGGTCGGTCTGGCCCGGCGTCCACACAAGCAGACGCTGCAGCCAGCAGTCGGCCACCACCACAAGGGGGAACAGTGGATGGTTTTCAGCGCGCATATCAGTCGCCGCCCAGCGTCTTTTCACGTTCGAGGTCGCGCACCGTTTCGCGCTCCATCTGCTGCAGGCGGTCCCGCTGCACGTTCTCGCGCACCACCTGAGACACCGCCTCATCACGGCGGCGCTCCTCCGGCCTGTCGGACAGCGTGACGGGTGTGGGAGACACCTCTTTTACCCGGTCCATGTCGCGCATAACATCCTGCACGGCGACGTCAGCGCCCCCGGACGGCCTGTCGCCGCTGCGGGCCATCTCGCGGACCGCCTCTTCAGCACGCTTATCCAGCTCCCGCTGCACCTCAGCCTCCCGGGCCTGCTGCGCCAGCACGTCCGGCGGAACCGTTTCTGCGGGCTGCGTACCGGTGCCGTCGGGCAGGTTGTCGGCCCAGATGCGCCCGCCGGTAATGGCGCCGGGGTTCCACGGTCGCGCCTCGCCTTCGAGCCGCACCACCACGCCGCTCTGCGGATTCTCCCGCGCCAGCCGCACGCCCTCTTCCATATCTCGCGCCAGCAGCGACTCGCCGTTACGGCTGGCCTGCAGGCCAGCAAACGCTGCGTCCCCGCTGCCCATCACGCGACCTTCGCCGCCGAGCCCCTTTAGCTGCCCGTCTCCGGAGGTCAGGGCACTCAGCCAGACGCCCGCCTGCCTGCCGTTGCGGTCAAAAGCGGGCAGCGCCACGTGCGGCTGCGGATATTTACGCCCCGGCGAGATAAATTTCGCCATCGAGCCCTCAGGCTGCAGCCCGGCCTGGCGCAGGCCGGCGCGGCACCTCACCCAGCGCTTTTGCCGTCGCCGTCAGGCGGGCGGCATTCGCGACGGCACGGTCACCGCGCGGCGCCAGAATGTCATGCGCCGTACTTTTCACCTGCGATTTTTCCATCGCGGCCACCCACTTATCCCGGTTGTCGGTATAGACCTGCGCGTGCTGCTTCATACGGCTCAGCGCCACGTAGGCTGACTCGAAGCTCACCATCCGCTTACGTCCGCCGTCCGTGCCCTGCAGGGAGATGGAGAAGGGTTCGCTCGCTCCCTGTGAACCTTCAACGGTGACGGCATAGGCCAGGTCAATGTGCTGCTCTGCCTGCTCCGCTGACGGCGTGAGCGTACGGGTCTGTTTTCCATCCGACAGCGTGACGCTGTCACCTTTTATCTCACTGACCGTCCAGACGCTGTTGACCACGAAGCCCCGCTCGTTGTCGCTTTTCGAAAAGCGCATCCGGTCGCCTTCCGACGCGGTGATGGTGTCCTGACGGTAGAGCGTGACGCCCTCTGTCGCCGCCTGCGCGGGAGAGAGGCTGCGGGTGTTGCCCTGCGCATCCTTCAGCGTCACCAGGTGCGCGTCCCCGTCAAGCGCCTCAATCCTGTAATAGGTGCTGTCCAGCAGGGCGAGGCTGTCACGGGATGCCTCCCACGTCGACATGCGCCGAAGCTCCCCGTCGCGGATATTCGCGGGCGTAAGGACCGGCAGCGTGACCTCTTTTTCGCCCACCTCGCCGGCATCCTGACGGGCGTCATGAATCATGGCGTTCACCTGGCGGCGGTCGGCGTTCAGGGCGGTGATGACAATGGTCTGAGACTGCGCCTCCGGGGTGCGTCCCGTATAGTCACGCACGATGGCTTCCAGCAGCGTTGCCGGCTGTTCTCCGGGGTTAATATCCCCCGCTTCCAGTGCCTTTTCGACAGCCTGCTCCTGTTCACGGCCGAACTCAACAACAGAGCTTTCGGGCTGCCAGGCACCCGCTTTACGCGGTACCTGCTGTGGCGCCACGCTCTCGATGGTTGTCAGAGCGCTGCTGATATCACGGTCAATCAGGCTGTACACAGCGGGTTTAAGTTCAGGTGTCTGGCGTACAATCTCCTGCATCACCGCTACGTCAATAGCACTGCGTTTTTGCAACAGGCGGAAAGGCTGACCAGGGGCAATGGACTGCAGCTGGTCAGTATCTCCGCTGGAGACCGCACGTCCCCCACCGCCGGCAATGAGACCGTAGGCGCGAGCCATGTCAGCGTTGCCCACCATCGAGCTCTCATCCACCAGGAACAGCACGTTGCTGAAATCAGGCTTTTCGCCACCACGCAGCTGCTGCTGTGTGTCGTGAATAAAGGCGGCCAGCGTCTGACTTTCCGGCACGCCGGCGTCACGCATCTCACTCACCGCCCGGTGAGTGGGAGCCACGCCAATGACCCGCGGCTGCTGCTCAACGGGAAGCGTGTTAATGGCTGACATCACCGCCCGGAACTGGGTGGTTTTACCCACCCCGGCGTAGCCCTGGACCAGGGTGAAACGATCGGAAGACTCCAGGATCATCCGCGTGGCATTGCGTTGCCCGGATGTCAGCCCCTCCATCTGCGCCCCTGGCACACTGTGCATCAACGGTGCAACGGCATCCTTACCTTCCAGCACATGACGGATAATGCTTTTCTCTGCGTTGTAAGACTGACGGGATACCAGCAGCTGCAGTCCATTTCCCGGTGATACCGGTACCGACATGAGCTCACCGCTGCGCGTCTGCCTGTCGGCTTCATGCTCAATGGCCTGCAGGCTCAGTTCCCCCTGAGCAAACTCGTTTGCCGCAGCCATCAGCTGTGGTTTTGTGAACGCCAGCCCGTTCCCCTCCAGTGCCGGAATGGCCAGATGAATGGCCTGCTGCTCTGGCGTATGTAACGATGACTTCTGGTGCGCCAAGGCATCATCAAGATTGTCGCACCCGGCAGCATCCTTAATCTGTTCAGAAACGACGCTCCAGGCAGACTGTCGGGACAGTTTTTCTGTCGTTTTCTGCTCCGTCTGCGCGGAGTAAAGGCGCACATGAGGACCACTGAGCGCCATTTTATTGAGAGTCGTATTATCCAGTTCACGCTGAGCCAGTGAGGCAAACACGGTTGCATTATCGCTCACGGTACGCCCCGGAGATTCCACCCATCCCTGACCGACTTTCGGGGCGGTAAAGGGATTGTCTCCCGGAGAAAGCACAACATCCGCTTTACGCCCCGACAGGCTGACGACGAGCCCTTCCTCACCGAGCGCTTTTACGGTTACCGTGTCGCCCCCCTTCAGTCGGGTTCCCTGACTCTGGCCCAGCACCGCCAGACGGTCGCCTTCGGCCACCTGCAGCGTGCCGGTGCGGTACAGCGACCAGCTGCTGTTGAGTTCTGACAGGCGGGTCACCTGCGTATCACCCTGCGCGTTGCGCAGCGTCAGACTGTTGTTGCGGGGTGTCACGCGGTCAATGACAAAACGCTCCCGGCTGCGTTCCTCCGCATTCCAGCGCTCCATGACCATTCCCTCACGGTAATGATCCCGTACCTGCTGATGGCGACTGTCCAGCCAGACTGGCTCCAGTGTGGTGATGCTCATTTCCCTGTCGCCCAGCACCTTTTCCGCTTTCAGCGCCTCACGAACAGCAGTGACCAGCGCCGCCTGTTCACGTGGGCCGGAAACCTGTGCCACACTGTTTTCCCCCGCCCGAATACTCTGTGCAAAGTCAGCCGCCAGGCGGCCATAACGCTGCCGCCTGTCGGGTTCACTGATAACCGTGACCTGCGTCTTTTCGCCGCCCTTCCATGTAAGCCGGTTCACACCCGCCTCTTTCATCACGATCAGCGCACTGCCGGTGCCAGTACGCTGGCCGCTGTCGGCAATCAGCAGCTGAACGTTGTGACGCAGTGCGCCATCGAGCAGCGTCAGGGTCTCTTTCAGGGTAAGCTTTTCGCCCTGATCCACAATCAGCGTGCTGCCGGGCAAAAAGGTCATCCCTTCCGCCAGCCCCCGTTTATCAGTGATATGTTCTCCGCTCAGCCGTTCATCCTGCGAAAGCGCGTTGAGCGAACGCCTGTCAGCAGCAATAATCTGCACATCACGCCCGTGTTCACGTGCCATCATCGCCAGTTCCGCCACCCGGTCACGCTGCCCCGTTGCGCCCCCCTGACCGGAAATGATGGCAACAGGGGGCCTGTCCTGAGCCAGCACAGTCACAGCATCACTGTATGACTGACTGCGGGGGACACTTTTATCGGCAAAGACGTCCACCCGGCCCTCCCGCTGTAAGTCGCGGGTCATAGATGAAACGGACAGCTCGTCAAGCACATGAATGTTAGAGGTAAACAGGCCTTTCTCTTTATCGAGCGGGATTAAGTGCTCATTTTTTATCGCCGCATCAATGCCGGCACGCGCCTGCTCCACCATCCCTGGCTGAGCTGGCAGCTGGCTGATGGTGGTGGCCAGCAGTTCTGAGTAAGTAAAGCGTGCACGCCTGTCGCTCAGCATCCCGATGGCCTGCCCGACCGTGCTGCCAATGTCGATGGCTTCCGGAGTCGCTACGGGGATATTCCCCTGCAGAACCCGCTGGTCAGCCGCTTCACGGTAGGCCCGGATATCAAATCCCGTTTCTTTCAGAGTCTGCATCCATTCCGTCATGCGCTGCTCCGGGTCGACCTTCTCCTTTGACCGCCGGGTATCGAGGGCGGCCACATCGCGGGACTTCAGGGATGCGTCATCGCCAACTGTCTCCTGGATAGTTTTGCTGCGACTGGAGAACGGCTCCCTGGGGACATCTTTCAGCTCCCACATACCGTGTTTGCCCACCACTTCGGTCTCATAGCCCAGGGACGTCACATCTTTTTGCAGGGCCGCGCGATAAATTTTGCCAAAGGCGACCTGGTTGGCGTAGATATTCTCAATAAACCCGGTCTTGCCCACTTTGTCGCTGCTGAGTGTCCGCCAGTCGTCACCGTGTTTCGTCACGTTGGCCACCACAGTATGAGTATGGACCTGCGGCTCCTGGTCCCGGCTGGTATCGTGATTAAATAATGCCATCACCAGATTACCAGTGAGCGCCGTCTCGCTTTTTCCCTCCGTCATTACCCGTGTGGAAGCCATCGCTTCCACCTGCTTAATGGCGGTATCCACGGCACGGTTATGTGCATCGATAAGTCGGGTGTCACCACCCAGCATGGCCATCACCGAGATGCTTTTGGGCGCGGAGAAGGTCAGGTCGTAACCAGGGCGGTGTTTATTTGCACCGTCCTGGTTACGGCTGAGGTCACTGCCATCCGGCAGACGACCTTCAAGTACCTTTGTAAAAACCTTCTGATCAATACCACCGCTAAGGCCCAGTTCTTCCGCACCTTTCCCGGCCCAGCGGTCGCCCATACTGCCAATGACGTAGTAATTATCCTTGTCGGTATAGTAGTTACCGGCACTGCCGGCAGATTTAACCGTTGCGATGCTCATCATAAGAAGACCCTCCCTGGAAAATATCCTCACTCAGCGAACGTATATACCTTTGACATATACATAACCGTTATCCATAATGGATATACCATTTGTATATCCCTAAAAAGGAGGCAACCATGAATACAACACTTTTCCTGAGTAACAGGACGCAGGCTGTCAGATTGCCTAAATCGATATCCTTTCCAGAAGGTGTAAAACACGTCGAAGTGATTGCTGTTGGCAGAAGCCGAATTATCACTCCTGCCGGAGAATCCTGGGACAGCTGGTTTGATGGCGAAGGCGTCAGCGCTGATTTTATGGGCGTCAGGGAACAACCCGCAGAACAGGAACGGGAAGGATTCTGATGTTGAAATTCATGCTTGATACCAATATCTGTATTTTCACCATTAAAAATAAGCCGGAACACGTCAGAGAACGCTTCAACCTCAACACGTCCAGAATGTGTATCAGCTCCATCACCCTGATGGAGCTGATTTACGGTGCGGAAAAAAGCCAGATGCCAGAACGTAATCTTGCAGTAGTGGAAGGATTTGTTTCCCGTCTGGAGGTTCTGGACTATGACGCGCAGGCAGCGATACATAGCGGTCAAATCCGTGCCGAACTGGCCCGTAAGGGAACACCTGTCGGGCCTTACGACCAGATGATTGCCGGGCATGCCCGTAGTCGCGGTCTGATAGTTGTCACAAATAATCTTCGCGAGTTTGAACGTATTCCTGGTATCCGAACCGAAGACTGGTGCTAGTACCTGCATCAGATGTACCCTCCAGGCTCAAGATCCTTTTCAGGCGCCCGGTGAACGATGTTCACTTCTTCACGACGCTGCCTCTCCTGAGGAGACAGTTCGTCCTGCTCCGCCTGCCAGGCCTCCCAGGCTGCCATATCCACCACTTCACCACTCTCATCGATACCAGGCGGCAGTTGCTCAGCCTCTTCCACCTTTGTCTTCAGCACCAGCTCCACGCCGCCGGTGCCTGCTGCACCCGCTACTGATGCCGAAGCGGGTGCAGCGTCTGCGACGCGGGTCACGGGCGCCAGCTGCTGTGGCTGTCCAGCATTCTCCGCACTGGCCTCTGGCGCTATAACGTCTGCATCCGGTTCAAAGAGCATGGCAATGCTGCGGGATTCATGTTCACGTGCAGCCAGCGCGGCATTCAGGCGTTCTTCCGCTTTACCGTCGATGGTGCGTGGAATAAATTCCGGTGCCACCTTCGGACGTTGCTGATACTTCAGCGCCATCTTCACGGCAGGATAGGGGCCGGGAAGCGTGACGTAACAGGAGAGATCCGGCAGCGTCTGAACATCGGAGTAACTCACCAGGGTGACGCGCTCCATGTCCTTCCCGACTGAGGTACCGTCGCGTACCGGGTCCACGCCGTAGGAATACTGCTCGGATGCCTTGAGGATTTCTTTCTCACCGATTTCACCGGCGGCGAACTCGGCGATATTGCGCGACGGCGAGCGGAAAAAGGCACGGGTGTTCAGCACGTCGAACAGCGTTTCCGCCGGTTTCTGCCCGTAAATATCTTCCAGCTGGGCGTAGGACTGGATGCCAATGACGTAGCAGCCGCCAAACTTACGCGCCTCCGGCAGGATCTCAACCAGGTCCGGCAGCTTGTGCAGGGTCGGCAACTCGTCGGCGAAGATCCACACGCGCCGGTTACGGTTTTCCCCCATCGCCAGCAGCCCGCGAATGGCGATGGACAGCCACATGGAGATAACCGGCTTGAGGGAAGCGTGGGTGTCGGCATTGGAAGAGATAAACAGCCAGCCGTTTTTACCATCCTCACGCACGCCGCGCATCCAGTCGCGTATGGTGAACGACTCGCCGTTATTTTCGATGCCCTGCAGGTAGCGGATGGCCTTGACGTAGTTGGTCAGCACGGCGCGGATGGAGATGGCCGTTTTCTCGATTTTCTCTTCCACCAGGTTCGCCGCCGGGGAGTTTTTCAGGTACGAGCGCAGCTTCTCAATCTTGATGGAAAGCAGCGTGTCGACCAGCTTGCTGTAGCTGCGGTTCTTATCGTTGCGCATCAGATAGGCCGCTTCAGCAAAGATGGTACGCCCGGAGCCCTGCCAGAAGGGGTCTTCTTTTGTGCCCATCGGGATAAGCGTGTTGGAAACATTATCAAAATCGGGCTGTGTCAGGCACTCCCGCCACAGGTCCCATGCGGCGCAGCGCGCATCCAGCGGGTTAAGGATTTTATCCGTGGCCGGATCATAGTAGCTTTTGACGAACTCACAGGAGCGGTCATACACGATGACCATATCGCCACGCTGGCGGGCGTAGTTCATCAGACGGCGAATAACCTCGGACTTCCCGGCCCCGACGGTGCCGTGCAGACAGAAGTTCTGGATCTCCGAGTCCTTAATAAGCGGCAGTTCACCGATTTTGATGTCGGATGCGAGACCGTCGCGCCTGAGCATTTTCGCCACCGCTTTCGGGTCGTCAGTCAGCTGGCGCCCCCCCGTTATCTCGTCCTCACTCTGCTGTTTACCCTGATGGCCCAGAATCCAGGTGGTGACAAAGAAGGTAATAACGCACACCAGGGCCGCGATGATGGCGGCAAGAATAAAGGCCGTCCAGACCTGGTCGGCGCACCACTGGATATATTTGTCCTGCAGTATTTGCTGCGCGTTGTACTTCAGCTCATGGCCGTAATAACGGATGGTATAGACAGGCTGGGACTTGAAAATATCGCGCATGGGGGCCAGCGTCTGACACCAGTAGTACACCATGCCATTAACAAACGTCTGCCAGGTCAGTTTAATAGACAGGGTCAGAGCAACAATCACGCCGAAGAGAATAACGAGACAGTACACGATGATATTGGCGATCTGGCTAAACATACGGATGCGCATGCTCGCGATCTGACCGCCCTGGGTCATATCCTTAGCATTAAAACTCATATTATCCTCATTGAGGTTTAGAATACGTAGGCCCGGTATTCAAGATGAATATTCAGAATGGCGAGTATAAGAAACAGCCCGAACATGCGGGCTTAGTTATTAAAGAAGTGTTATAAATTCAATTACAATGACGCCAGCCTTTAGGGCTTGACCAGATTATATTATTCACATTAGTTATATCGTTAACTACAAACCTATCACCACCGTGCCAAACCAACCGCAACTGTAGTTTATTTTTCTCTTTTTTTTCCACGTATGCTTTGTAGTATGCAACCCCAGGATATTGATAAGGTTTCGCCTCGTAATCCTCTCGACATATCAAATCACCAACTTTAGTGTCAACCTCCATATTTCTTTCTCTCATCACCCGTTCTTTTTCTTCCATTTCGCTACGTTGACGCTCATCTGACTTTACTTGTTGTTCTCTTTTACTTTCATATCCCCAATGGTGGCTGGATTTAATCCATTTATCTGCAGACTGAGATGGTCCTCTTTCAAGGGTAGTGAAGCCATCAACCTTAAAAATAGGGATATCATCTACTGAGCACCAACCATCTGAAAAAACTCCTGATTTACTTTTACAATATCGAGACATTGACTCTCGAAATGAGGTTTTCGTGCAATGAAGACCAGCATTACTGGATGAATAATTTAATCCATAATCATTCACAAACATATCCCCCGAGCTAAAAAGCAAATCGTCTATTCTCCCTATACACCCTGAACGTTTAATCACATCAGAAGCATAATCTGCAGCACGATGATATTTACTCGGATCGGTATTTTCTACGTTATGCACTCCGCACCCAGAAAGCACGACTGAAGATGTGACCAGTGCTAACAACATCCTTTTATCCATAACCCTCACTCCTTTTTCACTCAAGAATTAAAACAACCTTCTAATTATGCCTTGATGAGCCGTTGGGATTCCCTGATATATCCACTCCTCCTATCATGGGTAAACCAGTAGCTGGGTTGTATCTATCAAACTCAACAGACTTAAATTCCAGTTCAACCTCATTGTCAACCTCTGATGAATTTAGGATGATTTGTGACTTAATCCAATCCTTATAACTTTTACACCCACTAACCTTTCGCAATTCATATAAAGATCCAACTATAATTGCCAGCAAGGTAAGTAATGGCGGAAATAATGTCGCAACAGGTATAATTGCATACCAAACTATTTTATTATATTCATACCCTGGAAGATCATTTTTCTCTTGAATTCTGGAAGATAAATATAAAAATAACCCTTGCCATATAAAAACAAAAAAGATGGAAAAGAGCATTTCCGGCAACGGCCACTCTGACAGATAACACGCTACAAATTGTATAACCATCACTAAGCACATTTGAAAAACATTTTTCATCGTACTCTCCCATGTGTATCCTTACTGCTTATGTTTATCTTGATACTCTTTAGCCTTCTTCATCAACTCTTCAGGACTATCCGCCCCCGGCACTCGTTCTTGAGATTCTTTTTCCATATTATACGTATTTGCCTGCGAAGATTGCTCTGAATTATGATGCTTTTGCAGATCAGAATACTGTTGACTTATGCCACCCTCTTTATCGTGTATACTTCCTTGAGTATCAGCTATATTTTCTCTCGATGTTGTGAGCATATTATCAACTTGGCCTTTGACATTATCATGAATTCCACTGTTCTGTGTACGTTGTTCGATAGTAGCCTGATGAGACTGATGATCGGCAATAATATCTTTATCCCCCCCCACACCTGAAACGGCTCCCATCCCCTGACCAATATTCCCTTTAGCTTCTGAGTATGATGCATCAACGCTCGGTTGTACCTGTTCCTGAACAAATCCCCACGCTAATTCCCTACGTTTTCCTGCAATTTCTGATGAACTTGTATTAGTTAACAATGTATCCGCATCTTGAGGCGCATGTTTACGGACATACTGGGCAAATTGCTGGTTTAGATCTTCGCTCATTTGACCACTCATACTTTCTGTGCGAGACGCCATTTCAGCATATTCATGGCTACGAGCCCGATTTGTAGTGTACTGGTCGTAGCTCTGCTTTGCTGAATTCAACGATGCCGAAAGCTGATCTGCTCGGGAAGCGGCATTATTTTCCGTATGGCTCCCTGATTCACTAACCTTACGACTAGTGAAGTAATCATTGGCCTCCTTAAAGTCCTGGGTTGCTCTTGCATCCATATCATGGCGGGCATCGTGGCTACCTCGAGTACTACTGGTTGCCTGGTGAGTATCATCATCACTCCAGTCGACACCTGCTTTCCCTCCAGCCTGAAAACCTACACCACCACCGTTACCAAGAAGTTTAAATCCAGCACTTCCTTTGGCGTGAACATCGCCATAAAGACCAGCAGATGCTCGAGAACTGCGCGCTGACAACTCTTGTGTGGCCTGTTCGTTACTAATGTTATGCCCCTTCGCATAGCTTTCTACTGCGCTGCGCATTCTGCTGGCCATCATAGAATCCTGAGCACTCATAGTGCTGTCTGCACCACTGGTCATTGAATCACTGCTACCCCGGTTTGAGCCAAACTGACTGAGCGTATTCCATGCGCTACTTAAACTACTGTTATATCCATGCAATGCACTCTCGGACTGGGTTTGTGCTTCGCGGGCCATTGCCTGCTGTGCGGTTGCAATCTGACGAGTCATGTTGATACTCATAGGAATACGTGACGTAGCACCACTGGAATCTGTCACAACACTGCCATCACGCATTTGCGTCGAACTGGCTCCGTTAGCCAGCTGCTGACTCATCTGTCCGAACATGGTCGAACTGTTGGTATTCCAGCTGTTGCCGCTCACGTTCTCGGTCTGCATGTTGGCGTAGGAGTAGTTACCATCAACAGCACCAGAGGCAGCAGTGGCTGCAGGGCTGATAGCGGAAGAGGCCAGATGGCTGTAGAGATTTGAGAACCCCGCCCCCAGTCCCTTCAGCATTCCCCATGCAAGCGGGGGGATTAGCATGGACAGATAGCCAGCCGTGGTAGCGAGGTCTGAGTATTTTATCTGCACCTGCGACAACTCCGAGAGAACCACTGGTGAACCGTTAGCCTTCGCATAGAAGGTCATGCAGCTGTTGAGGATGGCGTAAAGCAGCGGCCAGCTCTGCACCCACATAATGGCCAGGACATAACCCTTGAGTACATTCAGGGTGACGGCGTTAAACATTCCGCCCAGCACCATCAGGGGGAATATTCCGATGGTCAGACCGACAATCAGCGTCTGGGACATAGGAAGTGAGCGTAATGCCACCTGGCCGACCGTCGCATGCGCCAGCCGTTGCTTCTCCATTGATGATGTAGTGGCGATATTCAGCAGGCTTGATGTGTCACCGTTGCGGGCGGCATCGCTCATGATGCCGTTTCGCAGCGCGTTCATCGTCACATTCTGCCGGACAATCGATGCTGCGCTCTGACCGGCACCATAGAAATAGCTATAGCTGTCACCGATCATCTGGCTGAACAAAATGTCAGGATTCGGACGTCCGCCAAAAAGCTGACGTACGTAGTAACTCCAGGTTTTTCCTCCTGTCTGAGTATCCAGGCCAAGTTTTGGTTTAATTACCGCAGCGGCTTCTTCACAGGTCAAAAACTGATTATTGTTGTTGAATATTCCCCTCAGCGGACTCGGCTTTGAGAAAATCAGCGTATACGGGTCTGTGCTGTTCATCAGATCTTCCATGGTATATTTTCCATTGAGGAAAATGTCGCCCATCACGCAGTTCTGCACATAGTCCGCAAAAAGCGTGGTGATCTCAGGATTTTTTGACAAAAAGTCGGTACTGCGCGCCACCAGATTCGCGCCGAACAGCATCCCGGTCTTGCTGTAGGTGACGCTGTCCGGCTGCGAAAAGACCATTTCATAGCCCTGCACCAGCGCGTGTCCGATAGTGGTCGTCAGCGACGCCGGCAACGCCAGCCCGACGGGCACGTTGTCCACCTGATACACCTTCGTCAGATCGCTGTTGTCGATAATCTGTACCGGCGTGCGCACGCTCACCAGTAGCGACATCAGCACGATAACGCCCGCCCAGCCCAGCATGTCCATAATGTTGTGGCGTCGTATCCACGAAATGGCCACAACCAGCACAGAGAAAGCCGTCGCAATACGCCGAATAACAACCCAGTTCTCCGTCGACATGAACGTGACGATGGCATTCAGCGTCTGCGTCAGCCAGTCGCCACCCGCGATAACGTAAATCTGCTGCATCAGCGCGCCCCTCCGAAATGATAGTTGTTCTGGTAGCGCTGCAGCATGCGGGCCGAGACCTGCTGGCGCATGTAGCTCATCTGGCGGTCAACGACCAGCAGCGCATCCTGCTGCACCTGCGCCTGGAAGGACGCTATCTGCCGCGTGGCTTCGTTGAGATTGTTATTGATGCTGTCGACAACCGCCTGGTCATAGTTGCCTGTGGCCATCATGGCGCGCGCCTGCTGCACCATCTCCTGGATGTACTGGAGCAGAATGTCGTAGCCGATATAATCCGTCAGCTGGTAGACAAGGCTGTCCGAGACGCCCAGCATCATCGGGTCAACAAGATACTTGAAGACCGGAATGGTGGTGCTGGAGATAAAGCCCTTCTCCTTCTCGGTCAGCTTCGTATCCGTTGCAGCCTTATTCTGGATACTGGACAGAATGTCCTTAATCTGATTTTTAAGGGCGTTTTCCCCTTCAATAGTGACGGTTGCATCGGCCACCACCTTCAGGCACTTCTCGCTGTCGTTGCAGTGGTAAATTCTGGCCGTACCGCCCTCCATTACCGCTTTAATGATGTCACGATCTGTGGTGCGGGCAGGCAGTGGCGTGATGTTACCCTTCTCGTCAAAAATCAGGGTGCCAGTGAGCGTCATGATGAACTCCCTGAGCTCTTTATTCCCGCGGAACATGCCGTTCTTGCCGAGCGCATTCCAGATGACGTTGATATTCTTCGTGATACGCTCCTTGTCCTTCTCACTCGCTTTGTCGCGCACCTTATCCAGGCTGCCCCCTACCGTACAGCCCTGGCGGGATGCCGCCCAGTCCGCAAACATATTGCTCTCGCCGGCGATATCCTGGCAGACCTTCCGCTGGGAGACCTGGGTGCGCGGAAACAGACCGCCAACAATCCCCTGAGCCGCCTGGCAGGAGCTGAGGTTCATGCTGTTAATATCGCTGGCCATATCCTGCAAGAAGTCCTTTGCGGTCTTGATTTCAGGTACTGTGATCTGAAGCGCCAGATCGAAGAAGTATCCGGACGCATTGGACATTATCTGCTTGGCGAAGCGCTGCAGCTGATCGCTGTTAATAAAGCTGAAGGAGCCCAGATAGGCATCGATGCCGCCGCAGCCGGCGTTGATGTCGGGCAGCGTCATCGAGATAAGCTGGACGGTTTTCACCTGCGTTCGCGCATAGAGTGAGCCGCCCGTGGCGTAGCCCGCGGCCTGCCCCTGCCAGACCTGAGGCTGGCTGGTGTTGGACGCAAAGCCCAGCTTATTAAAGAAGGTGTTCATGTCGCTGTTCACGTCCGCACTAACGGTTGTTGAACAGACGAGAAGCATGCAGCCCAGAAGCCTGCGATGTCTGAACAGGTTTATCATCATTTCACTCCGCGCATCTGAAGGACCGTATCCATGCGGGCCAGAAAGCCCTGTTCGTCGGTCGCGCCCTGCAGCAGAGGCAGGGCTTCAAGGGTGTTTACGTTGACGAGAAAGGTGGTTGGCGTGGCCACGGGCAGGTTGGGGAAAAAGGTTTTCATCACCTCCTGCGGCGCGGGCAGCGCATCGGGAAAGGACACATCCCCCTGACCGTCGATGGTGTAGGCCATTACCCCAAAACCGACCCGTGCCGACAGCGACTTCAGGACCGGATCAAACCGGTGGCAGTACGGGCAGTGCCCCTGCATAAACAGCACGACCTTCCAGTCAGCCAGGTTAACCTGCCGGCCGTTGCTCAGCCGGTACCAGACCGGCTGCTTCGCCGGAGGCGACTTCACAGTCGGGGCTTCCGGGGAGGAAGGCAGGGACTCCGACGCATGCGCCCCCTGTGGATGCCATAACGATTTAATCCCATCCATCGTGGAAGCCTGTGTGGCCAGACTGAGGGTCATGAACGCCACGGTAAACACGGTATGCCTAAGTGTAAGGGCTCGCAATCGAAATCCCTCCGACTCGCAATCAGCGCAGATTTCGGCTCACATTAACTGCAAATGAAAAATGCCACCGACTCACATTAAGTGATAATGGGCTCGCATTTATCCTGCCCGG
>Ga0268251_10000103_pt1 | contig 44173 bp, 30 predicted proteins | sample AgamicAsMae_FD_200527 | JGI IMG/M metagenome (GOLD analysis project Ga0268251, IMG submission 200527) | Agave microbial communities from Guanajuato, Mexico - As.Ma.e (v2) (version 2) | ecosystem: Host-associated > Plants > Phyllosphere > Phylloplane/Leaf | place: Guanajuato, Mexico | collected...
GATCATGATATCGCAACCGTCCTCGACGGGCTTGAAGAATGCTGTGTACCAGACACCTCCGCTCCATAGTTTCTTGGGTACGAATGCTAGGCTGTCTTCGACTTTGTATTCTTGTGGGTTTGCTGATGCATCCGAGACCAGCTTGATGTTCTTGCAGTCTGGGTTCAGATGCAGGATGACATTCACATCATGCATGAGTCGAATTGCGATTTGGTCGGACGCTGCTCTCGAGAGAGGTTCGGCGGAAGCATGTGAGAATGTGGAGTCGAACATTTTGCCTTGTTGCAATGGTATATTCTAGCGGTTGATTTGTTTGGAAATTGGTGAAGATGGTTTGAGTGGGGAGAGATGAAAAGAAGGTCAATGACCACACAAGAGCAACAGGATATATGATAATAATGTGAATCAAGGAAACATACACTGCTTGCTCTTTACTTCTCTATGTTTTGGACATACGCAATGGTAGCAACAAAATAATGACTTACGTCACCATCGAGGTTGAAACGCTGGACGGTGGCCGAGACCCCCGATTGAACCATACCAGACTTCTCAAGATCGTGATGTGAACGGCTGGGATTTGAGTTTATCAGACGGCCACCGTCAATAACAGAAGCCAATCTGGTCGCATTATTCGGGCCTGACGGCAGATAGTTTGAAAGCCCATGCTTGATGGCATTCTCCCAGCCTGATGGGTAGACGCGCAAGCTGGAGTGGTATGCATATTGAATGATGACTTGACTCGAATCAGGAAATGCAGCTGTGATTTATTGGGAAGGTTCGGGCGTAAGCCGGGTCAACCGTTGACTGCACGATTAATGCTCCGCGTGCGTGCGAGGTCGAGAAAGGAAACTACATGAATAGCACAGAAGCGGCATTTTGACTCCGATCGAGTCGAAAGTGACAAATATCTTGGTCTGTGGCTTGGCGCGTTTCCAGATGAGGCTGCAGCAGCTATACCTCCGTACGAACTCCTATTCGCCAGCAGCGACCACACTCATCGTCCCATTGCGTATCCTGACAACGACATCTTTACCTGATCGAACACGCTCCTTCAGGTCCCTGGAGCTATGCGTGATCATTAGTACAGTGTGTCCTTTCTCCGTAAACTCTTCCTCAATAACCGTAGACGAGAGCCTTTCATAGTCGTCGTCAAGATTGGCAGCAGGCTCATCAAGTAGTATGATGGCCTTTCGTCCCTTTCGAACTTGATACTCGGCTTTGAGTATCGCACATGCAAGAGATAGTAGTTGTGTTTGTCCCATCGACAGTGGCGGGAAGAATGAGAGCGGCAAAGCGAGCACTCGACTGACTTCCTCGTCATTGTCGAGGCCCAGACCTGCATCTTGGAAATGAGACCAGAGATGTAGTCTCTGTAATGCTTGCTTGATTTCTCGAGTCGAGTGGTAGTCCAATGGGTCAAGATTATTGCGCAAACTCTCATCAGGCTGATTGAATGCATCTTGCGGCACGGCAATGAAGCAGCGCTCGCGGATGATCGACGGAGATGCCTGAGAGATATCCACACCGTTGACTTGGATAGAGCCTCGTTGTACTTGACACAATCTCAACAACGCCATAATCAGAGTGCTCTTACCACTATCATTTGGGGTTAGAAGGTGCAAACAAAGCTGAGTCTACGCTTAACTTACCTGCCTGTTTCACCACAGATGAAGACTTTCTTGCCAGCTTGCACATCTAGGTCGACATTCTCCAGAACTGTGCGGGTACTGTTGTACGTGGTTAGCAAAATATCTCTGACAACATGTACAAGTTTGCTTACCCATAAGACACTCGCACGCCTTTCAATGTGAGCGACCCGGCCGGGGGCCAATCACGCGGCACAATAGTCTCGACTGCACAGTCTTCTTCATTCGGCACACAATCTTCCAACTCCTTGAGACGCGCAGCAGCACCTACAGACACTTCCAATGTCGTCCAAGACCCTATCAATCTCAGCAGAGTGGTGTTGGTGACCAAGACCATGTTGAGCGCGATTCCTACGTCTGCACTAGCATCTCCAGTACTGCAGAACACCGCAAGACTGATTACAACTATGGCAATGAAGGCAACGGCCAGATCCAGGGTCACGTTGAGCCAGCGCTGGAGGCACAAGAAGAGATAGCACGCTCTTTGTGAAAGATCCAGACTTCTCGTGTTTCGCTCAAGGTAGGCTTGCTGCCAGCCAAAGGCTCTGATGGTGACCAGGCCTTCGATCGTCTCGAGGAAGCTCGAGTAGACAGCAGATTTAGACTCAAGCTCTAGATACCTGAGCTGTCGCGAGGTGCGAAGATACACTTTCTGAATGGCGTAGATGAGCAAGCAGTATATCGGCAGGGTAAATATCAACAATCTCTGACTAGCGAGAAGTAGAGAACATTGCATCAAGATCTTGAAGATTTGAGTACACAGCGCTGCCAACGCGGATGGGAGATCTCGATCAATCAATTTTATGTCCTGACTGAATCTGTTTATGATTGATCCGATATCATTGTTGATGAAGTAAGACAATGGTGCTCCCAGGATCGTGCTCAAAAGGTTAGAGTGTAGCACAGCCCCTGATCTAGGGGCCAATTTGATAAAGTTGACCCATAGCGTACCGCTGGTCGCCGCCCAGGCGATGGTAGCAGAGAGCAAGTAGCCAAGGATGTAAAAGACATCTTTTCCAGTCCCTGCTTCTGTCCACCATTTGATCCAGTACTGCGGAAAGATTGAGAAGAATGAGAATAGCGCAGTACATGTCAAGAGTGCGAGCATGTTCATCACGCCGACTGACCGAAGATAGTATCGATAAACTGACATGTCGCCTGATTTGCCGTCAATGTACGATTGATCGTCTTTGACAGCTAGCTTGCTCTTCTCGATGGGATCCAACTGCGCGTTCTTGTGGTCATCTGGCTCTGCTTTGTCATCTTTCTCGAATGTTTCTGCCAGTGTACCTGAATATGCGTGGAAGCTGTTGTAGTTACCATCAAATTGAATGCGACTATCCTTCAACAGCAGAATTTTGTCTGCGAAAGAAAATGCTCGAGTAGCATTCGTGATCAAAAACACTGTCGTGTGTGATTTTCTGAGTAGACCATCAGGACCTAGCAAATTGCCAGTCACGCGTTCCTGTGTACGTTGATCGAGAGCCGAGAAAGGGTCATCGAGGATGAGAACATCGTGTCGCTGGTACACAGCACGAGCCAAAGCAACTCTCTGTCGCTGCCCTCCTGAGAGCCTTGCATGCCCAATGCCAGCGTCTCTTGCGGCGGGATTGAGCAGAATGTCGTCGTCTATGCAGCAAGCATCAAGAACTTGCTGGTACCAGGCATCGTCATGTAGAGCGGATATCCTAGAGGAGCCTTGAATCGTTTCGGAGATGCTCTGTCCTGGCAGCCATGGCGACTGAGTACATAGCCCTGTCCGTTTACTGAGAGTTGAGATAGATCCCTTAGAGGGTTTGATCTCTCCGGCAATTGCTAGCCCCAGTATACTCTTCCCTGCACCCGTGGATCCAGTGCATACAACGATAGAACCACGATCAACCCGCAGATTGACATTTGACAGAATGGGATGCGTGGAGCCTGCCAGCTTCAATTCGACATCCTTGAACTCGACGGCGGCTTGAGAATTGGCATCCACCGAGGTCGCTCCTACCATACATTCTTGGTGCAGACGGATGTCCTGGAAATGTGGTTTGCTGACAAAATCCTGTATTCTCTGAAAATTGGCCAAGGAAGAAATTGCTCTGGGTACAATGGTCATAACCATGTTCGCAGGATGAGTGACCATGGTTAGCACTGCGAGCGTTGTATAAGCTGTTTGTGCGTCGAGTTTTGTGCTTCCCACAGCAGCGAACAGAACGATGGTGACCGCAGGCGTGAAAAGACCAAGCGCATTTGCTGATTTTGAGTTAGAGATCTTCATGTCAGGGCATTCGACGTGTACTGAGGGCAACATACCACTAGCATTGGCGAGCACAGATACCCAACGCATATTTTTCGAAGCATCAATTTCTGCCTGCCTCAAACTGCTGATCTGGCTCTCAATGACGTTCGTCAGACCAAGCATCTTGATGATCTTCACCTTGCTGACCACAGAGACAATTCTGTTGATACGATCTTGCGTAGCTTTATTCCATATAAGTTGCTTGGGGCGCAAGTTTCTGGCAACATATCGAGTCATATGAGAGCAACCTGTATCGTGTCAACGCAGGTGAGGTATCTTCAGTGTGGCCATTGACTTACCATATATCATTGGCAACGGAACAATGCAGAACCATCCGATCTGCTGAGCCAGAAAAACCATACCTACAATTACTTCCAACACTTGAGCCCAAGACTCGTGGAACATCTCGCTGATATCTTCAAGCGCATCAACGTCGGTACTCATCAGAGTAACGGCGCTGTGGTCTTTGTGCGTAGTAGAAGGTGCATTGAGGGTCTTTTCGTAGATGAGTTCAACAAGTGCGGCTTTAGTCATGATTTCAAGACGATTGAGCTCATGCCTATATCTTGAAGAAACGATCTGCACGTACATCAGTTGAAGTTATCAATGAGTAGAGATGGCTTGCGTACAGCTTGCCCGATATACACCACCGTAGAGACGATGACTATAGTGCATGAGAGCTGGTAGGATTGCCCGTCCAAAGCGTTTGCGGCCAACAGCTGCAAGATTTTACTTATGAGAAGTGGTTGAGCGTAGCGGAACACGATAAGCATGAACCTTGTGATTGCGACAGTAGCAAAGTCGGGCATAAGACAGTGTAGCAAGATCAATGGTAACGTAAAACGGCTTTCTGGCTTCGCTTCAAGGACCGGTCAGTTTGATGCACTCTATGCATTCGGATAGCTTACCTCTCTGGTCCCATGCCAACAAGATTTTTTGACGCAAGTTCGAAGGGTCGAATCGGTGAGGATTACAAGGCAGTGTTTCTAATGAGAGCGTGATGCCTTTGCCAGTAAAGAGCATTGAAGCTACCCAAGCGAAACTAGCTTTGCTCCATGGCCCGGCTGTCTCTTCAGGTGCAATGTCTGTGAAAGGTTCGAGCAAGAAGGCTCTCTTATTCTGAGACTCGACTATCAGGTTTCCTGCTTCTATGATTGTTCGTAGTGCCTGACTTGCCATCAAGCCTCCTTCATGTACCAGTAACAATGTTGAAATGTTCAAGAACGTTCTTGTAGACAGATAGATGACTAGAGATGTCGGTGGGCTCACGGATCGATAGTGTTCTCGAGACGACAAGACGACAAGACCGACCACTGCAACAAGGTGGGCGACTTCAACCAGGGCATCTTCATAATTAGTTGGCACAGAGATGTTTATGCCTACGATTGAAGATTGGAAAGCTAGTAGAAACAGATTGAAAGCCTTGCGATCAGTGAGTATGTTGCTTCATATGTCCTTTAGCGGCTAACAACTCACGACTTTAATGTTGCCTTGTTGATTCGATCCAATCTTGATACAAGACTTTCTCAAGTGGTGCCATCTTAGATAGGCGGAGACGACGAACCATAATGATGCTGCAAAAGATAGGGCAAGGATGCATTGAGCAGGCCCGAACAAAGTCTTCTTGCTCAGATCAAACGCATTGTCGAGAGTCATTTTGGACGATGATGAGCAGCATGCGTGGCTGACAAGACATGGTTGTGCTTGGAGATAAAATTGCGCGATTCATGCTCTGGAAGGCACCAGAGAGAAGCGAGATGGTAGGATCAGGACACCTGCCTATCACGGCGCTGTGCCCCTGAGAATAGAGATAGCAGCGACGCTAACGCCAGCCATGATAACATGGTCAGCAACTATTCTAGACTGGATACGAGCTTTACGTTTTCTACATTGTGATTTTGTGAGACGAGTATGTTGGTAATGATAATGGGTGAGAGTCAGTGAGGGTTGCGGCGTTGCGGGCAGCGAAACTTCGAGCCCGAGGGACAAAAGTCGACGTGACTGACGCAACTTGGACTAAACCAAAAGATGGTAAACCAATTTCTTACCACTGCCGCCATGTCAAATACATCGGAACCTCAGATCGAGGTACCTGACGAGGATGAAGAGGCGCTCCAGAAGTTTCTCGGGACAACATCATTTGGCAAGCAGACCAAAGGCGCCCAAACCGACAACAGATTCGAGCAGAGCAAGAGACAGCAACCAGTAGTTTCGCAACCAACCAACAAGGACGACGACTCGGACGACGATGATGACGATGACGACTCGGATGATGAAGACGAAGAAGATGAATATCCGGTGTCGCACGAGATGGTCTTCAAGACGCACGACCGCGCGGTCACATCCATCACACTGGACGCGTCGGGAGGACGAATGGTGACGGGCTCCAACGACTGCACGCTCAAGTTCCACGACTTTGCTTCTCTTACACCCTCGACCATCCGCGCATTCAAATCCGTCGATCCCTCATCCGTCAAAGGCTCTGCTTCAACCGAAACCCATCCTGTCAACCAAGTCTCGTTCAACCCCATCTCGCCCAGTACAATCCTCGCCATCACCGCTCACCCCCAACCGCGCATACTAGATCGCAATGGAGAAACTCTCGCCGAATTCGTAAAGGGCGATATGTACCTGCGCGACATGCATCACACCAAGGGTCACATCTCCGAAGTCACTTGCGGCGTCTGGCATCCTCAAGATCGCAACATCTGCGCAACCGGAGGAACCGACTCCACCGTTCGCATTTGGGATGTAAACAATCCTAGGCAACAGAAGAACGTCATCGTACACAAGTCGAGAGCTGCTGGCTCTGCTGGAAGAACGCGTATCACTGCTCTCTCTTGGTCTGCAAGCCCTCAGTCCAACCTTCTTGTTGCCGCTGCTCTTGACGGCAGTTTAGTCATGTGGGATGGAAACGGTCCATACACCAGACCTGCTGCCGAGATCCGCGATGCTCATACAAAGGATACTTGGACTAGCGGCCTGCAGGTCAGCTCTACTGGTCAGCTTGTCATGACTCGCGGAGGTGATGACACGATCAAGTTATGGGACACCAGAAAGTTCAAGCAACCTCTCAGGACGATCGACTTCCCTTCAATCTCTAGCCAATATCCCACATCCAACATCTGTTGGTCGCCGTCAGGTACCGAAGTGCTCACTGGCTCTGCAGATGGCGACCTCCACATATTGAACCCTGCTACCCTCAGGTCTGAGTTGGTGACTCCGGTAACACCAGGATCCGCTCTGATCAGCGTCTACTGGCACAAGGAGCTGAACCAAATTATAACCGGTTCGGCCAATGGAGAGACGCATGTGCTATACAATCCCAATCTATCACAAGGCGGTGCAAAGACTGTCATGCTCAAGGCTCCTAAGCGTCGTCACATTGATGATGACCCCAACCTGACTATGGATCTATCTCATGGCATTGGTGGCGATGCTGTCATTCTGCCTGGAGGTTCTGCGCCATCGGCTGCTTCCTTCGCCTCAAGACATCCTACAATTGGACTGACGGCCTCTGGTAAATCGAGAGATCCCAGACGGCCACACATTCCAAATACCACACCGTTCGCGAAGAGTAATGCAGACGCAGCTTACATCAAGGAACATATTCCGCTCAGTGGCATGCGTGAAGAAGACCCCAGAGAGGCTCTCCTCAAGTATGCTGACAAGGCTAAGAATGATCCTCTGTTTACAAATGCCTGGGCTACCACACAGCCAAAGACGATATACGCCGAACTGAGCGATGAAGAGGATGATGGACCAGACAAGAAGAAAGCCAGGCGATGATGTGATGATACACTTCTGTAATCTTCACCCTCTTCACCGGCCACGACGTACTCCAAAAGTAAACCAATGATACCCCAATTCGAATAACGCATACTTATATGAATTTCTGAAACATAAGTTTGACAAAAAGCGTGACTGCTGCAATTGCCCAGACGGCCCGATAACGCCATGAGGCTTCCGCAGGCTTATCGGCGTGGCCCCACTTATCTTTTGTGTTGACAGCGCCCAACAGACCATACAGATTGCTGGGAGTTGCCATGTGGTGGAATTGTTTTATCTTCGAACGCATTCTGTTTCTCATCGCGCAGGGCTCTCCGAGAAATCCAAAAAACTTTCCTCCATCTTTCTCAAACATTCCCCATCATCCATCAACCAAAACTTCACGACGCTTGCTGCAGACCGACGATCACTGACGACACCTCTGCCAAGCTATACAGCTTGCACACCCCAGCCATCAGCCACTAGGGTTACTTCCCGATCGACAACATTTCTGCGAAACAAGTGCAACAAAAAAAAGAGGAATCACAATGAACAAAAACACCATCGAAGGAAAGGTCGTCTTTCTCACTGGAGCCGGTTCGGGGATTGGACGAGCAACTGCCCTAAAGCTCAGCAAACTAGGAGCACGCCTGGCACTCAGCGACATCAACATCGAATCATGTCGAGAAACCGCCAAGCAATGCGCCGGAGGCCCTCACCAAGTCAACATGCTCAACGTAGCAGAATACAAGCGCTGCATTGAAGCCGTCAAGGATGTCATAGGCTACTTTGGCCGTGTCGACCATGTGTTTAATTGCGCGGGCATCAACCCTACTGCCCGAGACTTGGTCGACTGCTCCGAAGACTATTTCGACAAACTGGTTGCTGTGAACCTCAAGGGCGTCTACAATGTCACCAAAGCCACTATTCCATACTTGCGTTCTGGAAGCGCCATTGTAAACGTGTCTTCCATCTGCGGCATCCACCCTCACAAGCAAATGGCCATCTACTGCGCGACCAAATACGCAATCATCGGTTTCTCGAAATCCATGGCTTTGGAGTTGGGACCCAAGGGTATTCGTGTCAATGTTGTTGCTCCCGGATATATCGAGACGCCGACGAATTCTGCGGTTATGGCTGGTGAGGAGGCGTTGAAGAAGACGGTGGAGCAGGTTGCCATGGGACGTATGGGCAAAGCTAGCGAGATCGCTGATGTGGTGGCTTTCCTCATGGGCGACGAGAGCAGGTACATGAATGGATCTGTCGTTGAAGTCAACGGCGGTACAGGATAGAGGTCATGGAAGGCTGGTGTGTTTGGAGTGGTTGTGTTTTCATTGCAAGTCGGTTATGCTATTATTTGTTCTTGAGCAGGAGCTTTGGGAGTTGGAGGCGAAATGGAAGCCAGTGTCACAGGACAAAAGAGTCAACGCCAAAAAGTTCTGTATTTCTTTTTCGGTCAGCATCGTATACAGACTACACGATTATGTTGTTTTTGAGGTCAAGAGCTGGATCGCAGTGCGTGGAAAGATTCATTGAACTGAGGCCTACTCCATCGAGGCATGGAAAGTGCTATCGTCTCATCTCCGCCCAGCCCTGCTGCTTTCCTATCCTCTTTCTCTCCTCCTCCCCATGTCCCTGTCTCCCGCTACATTTATTTTTTGCCCCATCGCTCTATATATGGAATGGTGACTCTGTGATCAAGTGTTGAAGATAATGAGATGATGTTCTACGGTTTCGAGGCTAGGTCGAGTGTGTGGAACAAGGTCAATGGTATCCAAGTTGGGCCCATCGAAAGCGCTTCTCTATCCCTCGTTGTATATATCTGAGACGCAAACCTAAGTCCTATGGTCTCCACAGTCTCTAAAACAATCTTCAGCTGCAGCGACGACCAAGTAACCAAAGCATCTTATGATTGGCAAGTATGTAACGCAACAGCAACTAATACCGTAAAGCAAGAGTACACAATACCGTAAAGCAAAGAGTATACAATACCAACGACTTTCCAACAACACCAAAGGGTACCAAAAAGAAAAAGAATGATAAACACCATGAGTAGGATTCGAACCTACGACCTCCCGATCCTCATGAGAGAGTGTGTCAAGGCAAAGTGAACGAAATGCAAGCGATAGTAAACGAATCGGGTGTGCTGACCACTGCACCACCATGGTCAGAGGACAACATGATCGAGTCAGTATATAGAGGCTTGAACGAAGAGCGACGATCCGTGAAACCTCAATGGAAATTCTCTCATTCGATCTCAACTACCCCTAATCACACTACCATCACTACTAACCCATATATTCTGTGATTGTTATGTCTTTGTAACCAGGGAACAAAAAGCCGCGGTGGTGCAGTGGTCAGCACACCCGATCTTATTCTACATTCTTTGAATTCGCTCGCTTTGCTCAAAAGTCACTCTCTTGTGGATCGGGAGGTCGTTGGTTCGAATCCAACCCGTGGTGTTCATTGACTTTGGTTTTTTTTTTGTTATGCAGACTTGGTGAGCACGGTATCATGTTTGTTCAAGAAGTGGCTAGGATATTTTTGTAAAGGTTTGATATTTTGTTAGGTTACGGTGGGTGTTCCTTCGATGCTGGGCTCGCATCTCATTTGCTGCGTTCTGAGGACCTCTACTTTTCTGCCGAACAGTACTGAATTGATTTGACAATTACTTTGCTGTACGGATGGAAAGTGTAAGCAATTCCGTTCTCTAGAAGCCGGTGACATTAATCTATCTTGCCTGTTGTATGATATCTCGCCTTACCTAGTGACAGAGCCTTTGATCTGGATATTTGTAGTCAAGTTAGTGGAGCGGGAAGAAAGGAGCCCTACCCTACACAACTGGCGACAAAACGCACCTACTGCGTTGGTTCCATGCAGAAAGAAGGTAAAGCGATAAATCTGGTAGCTGCGTAGGTAGAATAGATGTGAACCTAGTATGAAGGATTAGTATGTTTTGTCGCGATCGGATGACATCTGCCAGCTTGATTAGTACAGAAAGACTTGCAAAGCGTGACAAAAACAACTGATTCCCAAAGGGAAACAAGAGAACAACCCCCAGAAATCTGCCGTTGTTGATGTTTTATATGTTACAGAAAGACATGATCAAACAAACAAACTCTCCCGACTCCTGCAGTAGCGTTGTAGCAAACGAGGGTTCCTCTCTCCACCTAGATATGTGCGTTTGTGTTACAGTATAGGCCGTGCAAAATATACAGTCCGTCGGAAAATATTACAATGAAATGCTCCTCTTTTTTTTCATCTCTCTCTTTCACCTTTTCTCCATCTAGATGGGCTCATCACGGGGTTCGATCAAAATCTCGTTGACAGCAACGTGGGCGGGCTGCTTGAGTGCATAAACGATCGAGTTGGCGACATCTTCGGGGTCGAGGATTTGAGCGCCAGAAGGCTCGCCGTACTTCTCAACAGCCTCCTTATCGCTAGACATGGTGAGGAGGTCGGTCTGTGTGTTTCCAGGTTGAACACCAGTAACACGGAGACCCTTGCCTGCAGTCTCGAGACGTAGAGCTTGGAGAGTAAACTCGACAAAGACCTTACTGGCTGAGTAGACACCAAGACCGGGGAAGCACTTGCGACCAGCGTCCGAGGAGATGGCAACAATGTGACCAGAGCCGCGGGAGAGCATGCCAGGCACAATTGAAGACAGGCAGTTCAAAAGACCCTTGCAGTTGACGTCAACGGTTTGTTCCCACTCGTCGACCTTGGCGTTGGCCATCATGGTGAAATACATGACACCAGCGCACGAGACAAGGATGTCAACCGGACCCAGCTCTTCTTCAGTAGCTTGGACGAGAGCCTCCATCTGTTGACGGCTCGTGACGTCGGTTTGGCGGACAATGACCTTGCCTTCACGAACTGTGAGTCTGCGCTTGAGTGCCTCAAGAGCATCTGTGCGACGAGCAGCAAGAGCAATGTGGCAACCTTCTCTTGCGAGAGCAACTGCGACAGCGGCACCGATACCCGAAGAAGCACCGGTAACAATGGCGACACGTCCGCTCAAGGGTCCTCTGCGAGGCATGTGTGCAGCACCACCAAGAGAGCTCAGACCTGAAGGAGGGCGAGGCAGCCATCCTCTGGCAAACCAATGGCGAGCGTATGTCTCAAGGAGAACGGCGTCGACCTTGGGGCGTTCGACAACGGAGCGGAAAGGTCTTGTGGCCTCGTTGTTGAGAACGACAATACCTCTGAGGAACTCGACGCTAGGCATACCACTGCGAAGAATGTCAACAGTGAAGTTGCCATCACCACCCCTGACGTTTCCTCTCTTCTCAATCCACATGGTAACCCACTCTTCCCATTCGAGAGGTTTGGTTGGGTAGCCGAGCTTGTCCAGATCTTCGAATACAGAGCTCATGTCGACAGGGGTAGGGTCTCCGAGATGGAAGACAAGCTGCTTGGCTTGAGATTGATTAGCAAGGTGGATGATGGCCTTGCTGACAAAGTCGACCGGGGTCATCTCAGCGCGCCATCCCTCAACATCTGGGTGGAAGCCGAGATGAACAGACTCAACAATCAGAGCAGATACCAAATCCCAGGCGTTGGCAGAACCGGTCAAGCTGTGACCACTGATAGTACCAGCACGCAAGATCTTGACCGGCAGGCCACGGCGACTAGCCTCGTGAACAAGTTGTTCCGCGACCCACTTGGTCTGGCCGTAACCATCAAGGAGCTTGTCTTGAACAGAGTCTACGTCAAGCATGGCGAATTCGGGCCAACCGTGCTTGGAAGGAGGCAAGACACCGTTCGTGGAGACATACTGAACAGTAGCACCGCCCTGGGAGGCAAGACGCAGAATCTCTCTGGTACCCTCGATGTTGGCGCCACGCAGAGAGGCGTAAGGGTAGATCAAGTTGACGGTAGCACCAGCGTGAACGATGACGTTAACTCTGGAGACTAAATCCTGCCAGAGATCCTTGCTGAGACCAAGGCGCTCACTAGAAAGGTTACCGGGCAGAATCTCAACACGCTCCATGATAGAATCTCGCCACAAGCCCAAATCAAGAAGATGTCTTCTCAATCTTGCGATACCAGCCGAGTAGTCGCTGCCTTCAGGGTTGTTGAAACGCACCAAGCAGATGATCTGAGCGGAAGTGTGCTCCAGAAGATCGCTGAGAAGGAAAGCGCCCAAGAAACCGGTTGCACCAGTCAAAAGCACAGTCTTGGCTTTATTAAGAGGGCAGAACTTGGCTCCGTTGGCTTGGATATCGTTGTCAAGCGTAGAGTCCTTACGCAACACAGCAGGAAGATCTGCTTGAACTGCCGCAGCATGACCATCTCTAACGCCACGGACGGTGTCGACATGACCGGCGAGAGTGGGAGGATCAGCAAGACGAGCAACAGGGACACGGAAGCCGAAAGTCTTTGAGAATTTTGCGGCCAGGTTGGCGAGCGAAAGGGAGTGACCGCCCAGATCGAAGAAGTTGCTTGAAGGATCAATGATGCTACGAGGCATGTTCAGAGTGGCTGCCCAGATTTCGGCCACATCGTTAACACCGATAGGATCCTGAGCCTGAGCAGCCTTGGTTCCGTTGGCACCATTCGCGGGAGTTGTGACGGGTGCCGGCAGCTTCTTGAGATCGACCTTTCCAGAAACCTCGTGCAGAGGCATCTCATCAAGCACAACCCACAATGAGGGCAGCATGTACTGCGCCAAAGCCTCAGAAAGTGCTTTGCGAGCTTCGGGGCTGTGGCCTGACTCGAGAATCTCAGGGAACTTGCGGTTCTTGGTTTCCTCCTTGTCGCGTACAATGTATGCCACCAACTGTCTGTCAAGACCCTCGCCGTGAGCGATAACTGTACACGTGCTGACAGCAAGGTGAGTGATGATGGAGTTCTCAACCTTGGCGGGCACGACAGAGTAGCCGCGCAATTTGATCATGGATCCAACACGACCAGTGATCTCAAGGAGTCCGGAAGGAAGCATACGTGCCAGATCTCCAGTTCTGTACATTAGAGCACCCTCAGTCGAATCGTACTCATCTCTCAAGAAAGCTTTGGCGGTAGTCTCGGGCAGGTTGAGGTAACCGCGAGCCAAAAGATCTCCACCAAAGAAGAGCTCTCCGCTAACACCATCCTCAACTCTGTTGCCAGCCTCATCGACGATGTAGGTGTGCTTGGGGTCGAGAGAGGGGCCGACCGGGCAGTAGAGGGCGGCCTCATCGAGGTGTTCGAGCATCTCTCCAATGTTACCGCAGGCAATCTCGTGTGTTTCACAGGCACTGTAACAGTTGAGTAGGCGGACTTTGGGGAGGGCTTTGAGGGCGCTGCGAGCGAGGTCGGTAGACACAACCTCGCCATTGAGCCACAGGACACGCAGCTCAGGGAGGCGCTCGGCAATATCAGGGTGACGTGAGAGGACAGTGGCCAGAAGAGTGGGAGTCATGAGAGTTTCTGTGATTTTCTTGGCTGCAAGCATCTCAACAAGGGCGAGGGGGTCATAGCTGACTTCGTCAGGGACAGCGACGACAGTGGCTCCACGCAGGAGGGGACGCAGGATTTCCCAGACGAAGAAGACATTGCATGCAACACGGTCGCCAGGCTGCTGGTCCGAGACAGCGAATCTGAGATTATATGAGAGTACGGGTGCTCTGTGGGGATTGGCGATACCCTTAGGCTTTCCGGTGGTACCTGACGAATAAGCAACAAAAGCAAGGCGATCGAGATCATCCTCAGCAGGCAGAGGTGCTGGCTCTTTTTGGTCGCCATTGATTTCTTGTGCTTCATCGTTAAGAGCCAGGACTGGGACGCCTTCCTGAATCTTGCCAACTTCAGATCTGTGAGTGACAACAACTGCCGGTCTAGCGTCGTCAATGACGTCGGCCAATAGATCCGGAGGGTATGCGAGTTCGAGAACCAGGAATGCACCTCCAGCACGAAGAGCAGCAAGACAGGCAATCACATAGTCAGCACTGCGTGGAAGTAGCACACCGACGAGTGTGTCGCGACTGACGCCGTAGTTGCGGAGACGTTGAGAAAGAGCCTCAACGATTTGGTCGAGCTCGGCGTACGAATATGTGTTTGACTCGTCCTCGAGAGCGATGGCATCAGGCGTCTCTTTCACCTGTTTCGAGAAGAGAGCCGACAAATCTTTGCCAGTATCAATGATAGGCATGATGCCGCCGGGTGGGGGAATCAATTCGGGAGAGGGGTTTGTGGGGGAGGTCGGATGAACTGTTGGTATGCTCTCGACGCAGTGGTTGTTCCTGCCCAAACTTTTGGCAAACTGGCAGTTTGGCGGCCAATTCCACCCTCATCCACCCGCTTCGCAAAAGCACGACATCGAGTCTATGAGAGCTTATCCCCAGGACTTTGTGCCGTTGTGCAGCAGATCTTCAGCCAGTGACAAGCCACATAAGTTAGTTTATCTCGACCAAGGAACCGAACTTTAGCCATGAAATAAACGCCTCGGTCTCCTGGGATTCTTAAAAAATTTGGGACGCTCAGATAGGAAATGTTCAGCGCCAGATTTTCGCGAGCAATAATCACCCTGCCTGCAGACTTAGTGAATACTTTCGAACTGCTGCGTATCTTCCAATCATTCAATGCATTCATGCAATGTACTTCTCTATGTCTTAAAGGCGGGTATATGGTGAATCTGACAAAGGAAAATGGGCTTGGTCGCTCGTGAGTACAGTAGCCTGATAATTACCACCTTCTACCAAGATCCGGTTATGCTGTGGTCTTAATAGGATCTCCAATGTTGTGCATTCTTCTGATCCGCTCCTTCAGTTGACGACTGTATCCCTCCATCGTCCAATCGTTTATCTACGTCGGCATCCGGAGACGGTGTCGCGTGCTCTACGCGAACATGGAACTCTTGCTTTCTTCGAACCACAAAGCCCGTTGCCTTTGTGATCGACTCATCATCGCGCTCGGAGCCATCGGTCGAAGAGTTGTCTGCTTCGATCTGTGTGTGGAGGTTGTTGTGCGGTGGGCCTGAGTTCTCAAGGATACCCATCTCCATATCTTCCGAACGGCCGCTGAAAGCATGGATTTTTGACTGGGTCAGAGTCTTGTCGTCTCCAGTTCTGGTCATGCGAGATCGTCCTCCGGAGTGATCTCCAGTGCTAGTGCTCGGCATGACAGCGCCGTGAGGGTTGTTCTGTGCTCGTGCAACCTTGGAGATGAGTTCTGACATCGTCATCTCAATGTTGAGCTTCACGATATATGCGAGAGGGTGGAATTGCACTACGTTGGCATCAGTCCTCGCACTTCTTCAGCAACGACACCGGATGACTTACTGTATACGAAAGAGTTCTTCAGAGACATCATTGCGATAATGAGAACGTCCATCGCCAAAGAGAAGCCAATGATGTACAGGTTGAATCTCACCAGGCTCTCATACTTCTTCAGACCTGGTTTAACGAGATTGCGGCGAACGACACGAACGAAGAAATAGTTGAGAGCGGCATCAACGAGGAGATAAATTACCTTCTCGCACCTATCCCATACGTCGTTGATTTTGATGTATGTCTCGTTGGTTTGAAGTCTTGCGGGAATCTGTCAACGAGTCAGATTTGATCATCAGTCAATCATTGTTCGATTCCTTACCCAGATACAATACACGGATATGTTGATAAGCGTGATAAGAACAGCAACACCAATTTTGAGGTTTCTTGCCTTCTTGCGATCCAGCATGAGCACGCCAACACGGTTGATGATGATCTGGAGTAGGAATTGAACTTGTAGAGCCCATAGCGTCAGGATGCTGAAGTAGAACGCGAAACTGAAACCGAGTCAATGAGATGAAATATGATGGAGATTCACCTTCGTACCTAGGAGCAATGATCCCTCTTATATATAGCCAACAGGCTATACTGAAAGCAAGGCACACGGCAATCTCTGCCCAAATCCTAAAAGCAAGGGTACAGTCAGAATGTTTCTTATGAAAGGGCGACAAAGATACAGGCGGCATCAAAAAGCCATCTGATGGCTCTTTATCTGTACTAGCTTCAATCTCGCTTTACTTACATCCACAAGTACGCATTGCTTAGCCTACCAAGACCATATCGCTTGTACATAGCTGTTGATTGTTTCATGGCTTTCCATGTTGTCAAGAATCCGAATCCTAGTGTGAAGCTGTCATTGGGTCAGATCTCGGTCCTTGTCAGATGCTTCATGGATCCATCATACCCCCAGCATAATGATGCGATGGTGAGGTCGTCCCGGGTCACCTCCTGTAGCTCGAAGCTGTCTGATAGGAAAGTCTTCATTGTGGCAGAACCGATTAACGAAGGAAAATCGGAATAAGACCTACCGTAGCTGGGGTATCATCAGAATATGTACATTGAAGCTCGATTATTTCCTGGAGCCGAGAGAATATCCTTTCCGCCTGCGGCTCAGCCCAGAATTGTCCAAATGTGATGCGCTAAGAGCCGAAGGTACTGGATATCTCTTTACGTACGATGAAGGGGAGCACAGAGTTCGACAACGGCGTTAGGGTGTATGAAGTCTCCCAAGTCATGTCCCTGTGCCCTGCTCTGCGTGTGTACAGGACATGGCCATGCCCATTGCGGGCTAGATTTGCACATCCGTAGGGCTAAAACGTAGACCTGGGACATGACCAGAAGCAAAATAAGGTGTGTTTATCGGCCCGGGTCTCGTAGGATGTCCTCGTCTGCAGGCCGTGCCAACACCACCCACGTCAACACTGTTTATGAGAGGCTGCTTCCAACGAGATTTCTCTAGTGCTGATACGATCGGTGGTCCATACTATTGTGAGTGTTTGAAGGGTGTGCAAACAGGGAACAGGTCTGGATTGTGGTTTCAAACACGACAGATAGTTTTCCAAGACGTTCGCAAAGGCTCGAATTGGAGGAGGAGGCGGTCATGACGAGATAAGAAAAACCATACGAAGGACCCCAGATCCAGGTCCCAGATCGACGGGACACCTTACTCCAGGAAGAGCATTCACATGGCGATTGGGAGATTGACATACAAGGCTCACAGGCAGGACCGAGTTCCAGATACCGACAGCCAATGACCCGGAGACACATTGGGCGAAAGTCCGCGGGTGGCTGGTATAGGGCAAACGAGCCGAGTGTGAGAATCCTTTCGAACTTTATCAGATCTTGAAAGCGCCAAAGCAGGGCAGACTCGGGTTGACTTTTCGCACGCGGAGTCTTGTCCAGGGATAAATCTGTTCGGTTGGGGCCGAGATATCAGAACCCGCTGCTTGCCTGCACTCGCCTGCAGCCCTAAAGGTGCGAGCACTGTCTGAAACGTCGTTAGAATTTGGACCACTTCCTCGCTGAAACATCTACAACAATAAGGTATGTTCACCGTTTGGCGGGCAGTGAGCTTACCCGCCCTTGTGGATATAATGCCATTGGATCGTACAGAGGCGTCCGACGGAATACTGAAAAAGTGCAGCCGTATCTGGGCAGAGAAGAATACAGTTCGTCCTGCGACTCAGTTTGTGACAAACCTACGTAGCTGAACCGCTTGATATACGAACATATGGTGAGTTGCGTACTACTTTTGTGGACATGCCCCAGCTGCGTTCGTCAAGCCCTGGCCAAGTCAAACATGAATTGGTTCCAGACTACTCGAGTACCAGCAATACGATCAAGTGCGTATGCGTGGCTCGGCATGAATACTTACTGACGTCTCCGTACAGCAGTCGATCAGGGATCATCAAACATAGACCATGAGGCTTGGTACGAGTTTTCCTGCATGATTTTCGAGGCTCGAAAATTGGAGTTTCTGAACTTTATGAAAGCCAGTTCATCATGCTCGACATTCAAAGCACGAAGGATTCTGGATCTACGAGAAAGTGCTCTTGTCTAGAAAAAGGATGTGCGAAAGGTCATTGACCTTCCCCCCATGAGCCCGAAGGCAGGAGAGAACGTCACCCATAACCCTATACTACTCTATTCTCCACTGAACAGACGGTTTTCGTTTTCATGGAGCCATCACGAAGAGGCGTCTCAAATCGAAAATGCTTTTAACGTCAGTGTTATGCGCTTTTCGCGCTTTGCGTTGTTCATGAAGGAGAAAAGAAGAGTCGAGAGACGCAGAAGAGATTTAGGTGAGAAACTGAGCATGGCCTGTGCTCGGCAGCTTAGTAATCCGCGCGTCGCTGCTCCGCTGATGGTAGCACCCTGTCCAAGCACATCCACGACATGTACTGGCCAAAGGTCAATACCAGGTGCCGCTTTTATGAGGGTGCTATATGCATAGAGACCACTTACACCTGATGGTACTGTTATGCTGGCTCTCAGAGCTACTGACCACGATTTGTGGTTGTGTATCGTGTTTTTGCATTTCCACAGCAACAACTACACCTAAACGTCTTGATCTTTCAACCTCGACTGAGACATGCATCGGACAACGTATTTCTGCCACTCATCGAGTTGACTACCACATACTGATTCGAGACCCAGTATGACTCTCAAGTTCACTGTGATTGCATGTTCAAGAAAGCAATGGTTCGAGACAAGAAAGCGATATAGCAAAGGATATAGGAGCCGTGCACTTTCACATGCACGCGTGCCAAGGCAGAATTTCTATGACGATTTTTGACGAGCGGGATGGCAGGGCATGCCGTTGTTCTTGAGACCAAGTCGAGGCACTTTCAACAATGCTGAGTCGGTAGCAGAGCGTAGACGATGGGTCACTATGTAGCTCGCAATGCCTTTGCCGCCATCTTTGCATCCCGGTCGACTGCCGCATCGACAGCGGCCCTCAGCTCTAGCCGGCTATGGCGCGTCGCTGGAGCCTCTGTCGCATCTGATGTGCACCCTCTGACGCGATGTTATAGCACTTCGCTCGAGAGTAGGCACCCGATCGGCCTTGGTCATACTATTCCTTCTGTTCGACATGCAACAACACCGCGCAGCGTCGTCCAACAATGCGCGCAGGCGCTGAAACGGCACTCTCACACCTCACGTAACAATTACTTTCCCTCGACCCTACGGCATCGACACCTGCAAGACTCGTTCCATACACCAACCTACAGGTCCAAGAGCGACAATGCCCATCCTGATCCCGACAAGAGCAAGAACAACCAAGACAAGGCACACGAGCAGCCTCCGCCTACGACACCCCAAGATGCCCGCCCTTCCAACCAAACACATCATCACTACCATCTTATGGACCGCCTACCACACCTGCACCGCCCAACAAAAGACGAGCTTTTGGCCGCGGCCACAAGTTTCTGGCAGAGACTCGGCATCCGCTTCAAGTGGTTCTCCATCCGAAGTGCTCGTCCTTTCAACTCGGATGACATTAGCGCTTTCGTGTCGTGGATCCTATTCGGTCACATTCTCTGGATCATACTCGGTACTACAACCTTTGTCTCGCTTGCCATCTTCTTCATGAACACTGTCTTCGCTCAAGAGACTCTTGCTGGCTGGGTTGGCAATTACTTGACTCAGTCGTCTGGAGTCAAGGTCGTCTTCGAGTCGGCTATTGTCCCACGCTGGAACGATGGTGTCATCTCTTTCAAGAACGTCTTCGTATCGAGACGTCCGGGTCAGGGAAGTTCGAACGTTACAAAGGGCTCTTCTGCGAGTGCCGCCGCCGCTGCCGCAGCAGCCGCTTCTGCAGGCAAGCCCGAACGCAAGGAACAGAAAGACGAGGACACCAATTACACGCAGTACGAGGTTTCGATAGACACAGTCAACGTCACGCTGTCCTTCACAAAGTGGTTCAACGGCAAGGGCTTGCTGGAGGACGTCGAGATCAAGGGCGTACGAGGAGTAGTCGATCGTACTTCGATATTGCCGGGTGATCCTACCATCGATCCTAAATCGTATCGACACGAACACACAACCGGAGACTTCGAGATTGGCTCATTCAAGGTCTCAGATGTCCTGCTCACTGTCTACCAGCCAAACGACTTCCGTCCGTTCTCAGTGTCCATCTTCTCGTGCGACCTTCCTCGCTTCCGCAAACAATGGCTATTCTACGATCTGATGTCTGCCAACATGATCTCTGGCTCCTTTGATGATTCTTTGTTCACCATTCATCCTCGACAAACACATAGTCATACTGGGCTGAGCATCAACGAGGAAGACGGCGACCATTCTGCCTGGAAGAAGCATAGTCGCCTGCGCATCGATGGACTGAACATCGACCATCTGAACAGAGGTGTTGAAGGTCCCTTCTCTTGGATTCACGAGGGAAACGTCGACATCGTCGCCGATATTATGTTCCCAGCAGATCAAGACGGCTCGATCGCAAAGGTCATGTCTGACTTCTATGATCGCATGGAAGCGACCGTCGCGCATAACTATTTACACACCACACATCAACACGATACTAGCGACCACCACGATGAGCAAGAAGTAGCAGACGAGAACGAGGAAGACAAACGGTTCATCGTCATGGATCTTCGCGTTCACCTGAACGATGTTCGAGCTGCAGTCCCAATTTTCACCAGAGATCTGTCGTACGTCAACAACGCGCTCATCCGACCTATTGTCGCATACATCAATTCGAAGCGAACATTCATACCAATCAACTGCCGCGTGGTCAAGCGAGTGAGCGAATTCGATGGAAGCTGGACAGTGTTTGACAGCGGATTGCTGGACGATCTATCGAGAGAGGTGAGTGACTATTGCGAACCATCTAATTGACTACAGCTAACATGTTACAGACGTACGAAGCCTTTGCTCGAGATATTGTGGATGACGGAGCCCGCACCCGACGGTTGAAGAAAGTTGGTCTCTGGACCATCCAGCTAGCGGCACAAGCCCTCTTCATTGGACTCGCTGGTCAACTCGTCTAGCGTTCAACTCTCAACCACACTCCATGTAACAACAGCATTGGGAAGCGACTTTTCTGGCGTTCAAAGGGATTAGGTTTTTAGGGTGAAGCATCGGCTTCAAGTATACCTGCATGGGCGTTCAACAAAGTATTGTGACAAGCACTGTACAGTTTATTTATCCAATTCACGTCTTACGATTTTTCACATTGTCTAGTGTCAATATTTCAGAACTCCGTTCCATGCGACAAATCCGAAAGGTGGTGAACAGCTTGGCTGAGACGCGAAATCAACCCTTGCTTCGAGAAGAAATGGCCACCAGTCGCGAATTCACGACCCCTCCCAGGACGTTGATATTGCTTTCTTTCTCACATCGTCAGTTATCGCCGTGTCGACTCGACAAGAAATCATTCAAGCAATGTCGAAGATCAGCACCTCATCGCCAAAGGTGCTGGGCTTCTTCGCCCTCCTGTTCCTCGCATCGTGTCTCCTGACCCTCTCTCTTCGCTCCAGCCCATCGACATCGTACGGCCACCAACGACCGCACCCATCCTTGCACGACCGCAAGAAAAATCTGCCCAATGTAGCTTTCGTAACCTTCCTCGGCGCCTTCACCGGCGGCATCGATCCCAACAAACCCGAAGACGACAACGATGACGGTTACTACGTTTCCACTCGCGTCCTGGGCTATCAGTTGATGCACTCACCGACCGCTGGCACCAATGCCAGTATCCCATTCGTGGTCGTAGTCACCGACGAAACACACCCACGCAAACGCGCTCGACTGGAGAAAGATGGCGCTATAGTGATTGAAGTCTCGCGCATCTCGCCCGGCTGGGCAATTCCAGGGGACCCACGCTGGAAAGACATGATGACAAAACTGCGGCTGTTTGAGCTTGTCCAGTATTCCAAGATCTGCTACATTGATTCCGATCACTTGGTTACAGATCGCTTGGATGGGATTTTCTATGATGAGGCGACTATCACGCAACATACATTACAGGATACGGTCAACCAGCATGAAGACGAAGCTCAAATGCCTAGGACGTATATGATGGCTGCCCACACCGATTACTGGGGTTACAACCACCCTTACCCACCCCCCACCGAAGGCACCTACATGAACTTTGGCTTCGCAGTCTTCACACCTTCAGTGGAGTTATTCAAATACTATCTTTCCGTCTTAGCAGTACCAGGTCGCTTCGACATGGGCATGCAAGAGCAGAGTCTGATTAACTATGCGCACAGAAGAGAAGGGGATATGCCTTGGAAACCGCTGTGGCATGGGTGGAATGTCAATTGGCCGACGGAGAAGGATTGGAGGGCTGGTGCGAAGAGTTTTCATGCAAAGTATTGGGATACGGACCCCAGTCATGATAAAGTGCTCAAGGGGATTTGGAGAGAGCAGAGGGCGGAGATGGAGGGATTTTATCGTGGTAGAGATGGTGGGAAGTGAGGTTCAGAGGGTAATGACGGATTGGGTCGTATAGTATCTCGTATGTTCTGTATGGAGCAATAGAGGCTTTCAGATCTAGTAGGCAAAAAGGGTGTTGAAATGCAAGAGTGTTTCTGGTAAGCAAGACTCAGGAGCACAAAAGGCGATGTTCGTGATTGAATGCCTGTATCTTCGTAGAACTCACAAACAAGAGTACGGGTTGCAGCCTTTGGTTCGCAGGCAGAGAGTAGACTCACTCCAAGGGAAACACTGTCTCAGATTCTGCGAGTGCGTGTTGAAACGAACGAAACATGCAGATAGCCAATCATATCCCAGTGGAGTCTGAAATCCTTCAGAGCCGAGGTGGAGATTGGTATACTTTCAAGACCAAGTATGCAAAGCGCCAAGTGGTTATGGCAGATAAAGGTCTTCGAAAGGATGCGTTTTGAGGGATTTCATGCTGTCTGAAAGCTCCTGGGCTTCTGAAGAAACCTCCTTGGTAAACCTACAGTTGCTATAGGGGCATTATACTTTTCTTGATGCTAATAGATGCGCGGCCTCCACGTATTGTGGCTATGCGCTTGGTGGTATAACCTTTGTTCGTAGACATGCAGATGTAACCGTTCGCAGCGACACCGTATAGCGTATGGCATACTCTACTTCTGAGTCAGACTCAGATGAGCGTCATCTCTATATGATTATGCACTTCTCAAACGAGCGTGCTCATCTCAGCAAGCGTCGGCACTGTCTTAAGCTGAGGGTTGGAAAATGAAGCCGAACATCTCGGCGCTAGGCAAGGGCGGTTGCTCGTCTTGGCCGTTTGCAAGAGCTGGATGAAGAGAATGGTACTCCGTGTACAGGCGCAGTAGAAGGAGCGTTTTGCCACAACGATAGGGGTCAAAAATAGCTGGACTGTTAAGGCAAAAGGAGACCAAGATAGGTGCTTTCGTAAAGAGTCGTAATGGCCGACAGACTCGTCAGCGGTGTGGTGCTGAAATTAGAAAAAGCTTGCCGTCTTGGCTCTGGATGCGAGCAACCGGACGGGTTCAGGGCGCATCCCTAGGTCAACAGCAAGGAAGAGGCAGAAAACTGCTGAAGGAAACGGGAATCTCGAGACATGCGTGAAGGAGACACGAGCAAAGATAGAAACACTACTGGCAGTTCCAGGGCGTCGTCATGTCGATTGCGCGGTTGCCTCGTGGGCGCAACGACGAACATCGATTGTGGATGGCTGGGGCCGGTAGATTAAGGTTCAGTTTGCCGGGTGACGGCAGGGCTGGGGAGACCCTATCACCGCTCGCAGCTACCAACCACCTGTTTTACTCTGCAAGCTGTACCTTTGAGACTCGAAGCGCTCTGCTGCAGATTCCTGATTCTGAATTATTATAGAGTCTTGTTACATCTCTGTCTCAGACTGTATAAGACAGACGACTGTATTCGAAGCAGCGGCTGTGCTATCTGCATATCTCCAGATCTTCTTCGGTGACGACCAACCTGCCAGCCAGTGAACGGACGAAACGGTGGCAGCAGGTGGCGCAGGCACGCTAGTGAGTATCAGAATCTGTGCTTCGCTATAATACGAATAGTCCACCTTGTCAATGGCCCATTGGCGCTGGGCTGGAGGTCGAGTACATAATAGAACGCCGTTCCCCCTTGTTACAGCATTCCTCACATCACATATCGATTCTGTTTGTCTGTGCATAATTTTGACCTACATTCCTCTCACCTACAAACAATCACATTCATATCCTTTGACCTCATAAGGCCAAGATCCAACACAAGTCCTCCCTCTCCTTATCATCGAGAGACGTTTCATCGACACCACCGACGACAACAACAAGATGCACTTCGCCAGAAACTCTGCCCTGGCTGGGCTGGCTGTCATCCCCCTTGCCTTTGCCCAGACTTACACCACCTGCAACCCTATGGAGAAGACATGCCCTAACGATGTCGGACTTGACTCTGCTAGCTTTGCCTGTGACTTCACCAAGGGCAAGTCGGCTCTTGCTAGTTGGAGTGCTGCCACCGGAACTTCTCTTACCTACGATGGCTCCAAGGGTGCACAGTTCGTTATCAATGGCAAGAACCAGGCACCAACCATCTCGTCTGACTTCTACATCTTCTTTGGACGTGTTGACGTTACGATGCAAGCAGCTCCTGGTGTTGGCATTGTGAGCAGTATGGTTCTCCAATCCGAGGATCTGGACGAGATTGACTGGGAATGGCTCGGCGGCGATACTACCCAGGCTCAGACCAACTACTTCGGCAAGGGTAACACCACCTCGTACGATCGTGGTACCTACCAGAGTGTGTCATCACCTCAGACAACCATGCACACTTACACCTTCGACTGGACCAAGGACAAGGTTGACTGGCTCATCGACGGCGTGATTGTTCGCACTCTCAAGTACGCTGATGCCGTTGGCGGTGAGAACTTCCCTCAGACCCCTATGCGCCTCAAGTTGGGCAACTGGATCGCTGGCGACCCGGCCACCAACGCCAAGGGCACGATCGAGTGGGCTGGTGGTGAGACGGACTTCTCCCAAGCCCCTTTCACCATGTACGTCAAGTCTGTCAGCGTCACCAACTACAACCCTGCCGGAGCATACCAATGGACGGACAAGACTGGCAGCTACGAGAGCATCAAGCTGGTCGACGGATCTTCTTCTGGTTCTGTATCTTCGGCATCTGGCAGCAGCGGCTCGGCTTCCAAGAGTGTCACTCAGAGTGCCCTCAAGTCTACTGCCGTCGTCTCCAATAGCCTCAACACCGTCGCTCCTACCTCGGCTATCAGCGTTAAAAAGGCTCAGGCTCAGGGCAGCGATGCTGTCGTTGCTACCTCGAACTTCACTTTGTCTGCCTCATCGACGCTGAGCTCTGTCATTAGCAGTGCCAGCGCCAAAGTCACCTCATCTGCCGCAGCTGCATCGACATCCGCCGCATCCAAGAGTTCGTCTTCCAGTTCTTCTGCTTCGGCCACGTCGAGCCAGCCCGCACAGCAGAGCACCAACGCCGGTGTCTCGAACACTGTCGCTACTGGTCTTTTCTCCGCCGTCGGAGCTGCCATGGCCTTCTTGATCCTCTAAGGTATCAAGAGCCTTTTCTGTTTTCCATATTGCATAGCGACGCACTTTTTGTCATCTTCTTTTCTGGCAGGACCAGGTATACCCACTTTTTAGTAATCAGGGCGGCTTTTTTTGTGAGAGATTTGGAAGGGATGTATCAACAGGAAGATTGGGCACCAAATTTGGTAGATAGACAGAATTGAATAAGGAGACTCATGTCTCTGTGTTTTCCAATAGTACTTGATGATCCTCATAGCAGTGACTGAGTAATGCGTGAATTAGAGGCAGGCGGAGATTTGGTTGACACGAGCGGAAGATCGGCAAATGATTCGCCGGCGGAATTGAGTTTGTGCCTTCTCATCATCGTGCATGCATGTGAAGATGGCCCCGTCGTCGATATTCTCGTCGCCGTCCTTGGTTGCGTGCTCTCTGACCTGATAGAGCTGCTTATTCGTATACTGCCATGGCTAGAGACGACCGATAAACATACAACGAAAACCCAGGACTCTTTTTCTCCCCTGTCTTAGCGGTCTCCGCACGCTCCGGACACAGACGCCGTCATGCTGCTCGACTTTCTGCACATGGGAAATCCACTGGACAAGGTCAACGGCGGTTGGTCTTCGATCATAGGCATCACGACCGCAATCATTGGCAATGTTCTCATCTCGTTCGCCTTGAACACGCAGCGATATGCCCATATCCGTCTCAATCGCCAATACCATCAAGATGAGGAAGAAAGGAAAAGGGACAAACGCAGCCGGAGTCATGTTTCGCAGCAGGAGCGCATAGCCGAGGAAAGAGCAGCCCAGAACCTCAATGGCAATGGTGTTGAACCGAACGAATCTGATCCGCTGCTTCCCTCGTCTGCCTCGACATCCTCCGAGTCGACTATCCGTCCGAACAAGAAGTCGCCAGCCACAGGACCAAAGTCGTACCTGAAGTCTCCTATCTGGTGGTTGGGCATTGCCCTCATGACCGTCGGTGAGGCTGGGAACTTCCTCGCCTATGGATTCGCGCCCGCTTCTATTGTGTCTCCTCTTGGTGTCGTTGCCTTGGTGTCAAACTGCTTGATTGCGCCTCTGTTGCTGCACGAGCAGTTCAGGATAAGAGATGGATTTGGTGTCATAGTTGCAGTTGGCGGCTGTGTTACAGTCGTGCTCAGCGCCAGCGACAACAACCCAAAGCTGGGACCCGACAAGATCTGGGAACTCATCTCGACCTGGGAGTTCGAGACATACTTTGGCATCACTGTCTTCTTGATGCTGGTTCTCATGTCACTGAGCTCGAAGTATGGGCACAAGTCTGTTTTGATTGATCTCGGTCTTGTTGGCTTGTTTGGTGAGTGGACATTGCTTGTCTTCGAATAGTAGTATGTCTAATGCGCGTTTGCAGGTGGTTACACAGCCCTCTCGACCAAAGGCGTCGCATCCTTACTCTCCAACACTATCTGGCACGTCGTTACCTTCCCCATCACATACCTCTTGGTCGCAGTTCTGGTGTCAACGGCCATCTTGCAGATCAAATATCTCAACCGCGCTCTCCAGCACTTTGACTCGACTCAAGTCATTCCAGTCCAGTTCGTCATCTTCACGCTTTCGGTCATTGTTGGCAGTGCAATTCTCTACCGCGACTTTGAACGAACGACAACAGACGATGCCATCAAGTTCTTCGCGGGATGTGCCTTGACCTTCTCAGGAGTCTGGCTGATCACGTCAGGACGTGGAAAGAGCAGGCAGCAAGATGAGGAAGAGGGTTCCGAGGACGGCGAAGCAATCGATCTGATAGACGAAGAACACCAACAACCCGAGATTCGCGAACGATCAGACAGTGATGCACGTCGTGGTTCCCTGCGACCATCTTCAGCACGACCGAAATCGTCTCGCTCAGAGGCTCCTTCCTTTGTCATTACCTCGGACGACAGTCCTACGCAGCCCTTCAGCTTCGAAGCTTCTTCACCATTGAACGAGAACCCATGGACATTACTAGCACCCGCAAACATCTCGTCCATCCACCCGCGCTCAGATGCCAGCGTAGCCGCTGAGCAACGACGACAGAATCCCCCACCCATGCACGCCACAACGTCGGCTCCTGTTGTTCCGACGATATCATCTCAGAAGTTGAGTCCGCGACGACCAACAACACCCAATCGAGGTATTAGTAGTCCCTCGATTGATAGCCCAAACACATTGTCGCCATCACAACAACGCTACCGTCAAATCGACCCCAGCGAAGTAACACCAGGCCGTCTGAATACCTTGACACAAATTCTGCCTGGGCCACTCACGAATCCGCTTTCTTCCTCGCTATCTGCTATTGTAGCGGATAGTCTGCTTCGAGGCATCGTGGACACGCCATCTACTGGGGGTCGGCGTAGGCCGTCTGGCAGAGGGTCGCGCACAGAAGCCATGGAAGCGTTGAGTGAGGGCACCAGTGCACCGCTGCAAAGACCGGGGTCTTCGAGGAAAAGAGACAGGAGTTTGAGTGCTACGTTGAGTGACATGTTCCATGGAGGTCGCAGGGGGTCGAGGAGTGAGACATTGGAAGAGGTGCCGGACGAAGAAGAAGCTGTGGTGTGATGATGCAGCACGAAGAAAAGTTGGAAGAGGCGCTGTTTAGAACGAGGCTTACGATCTGCACATGTGTTTATTTCTGTTTTTTCCTGGATACGTACTGACGAAAGCATGGCGTTCTTTTGGTGTAGATAATCTCTGTCTGTTTTGTACATAATCCAAAAGGCGACCCTGTCTGAACTTTTGATCCCCTCGGCGGGCCCGTGCTCATCAACTTTTCGACCTTGAACCTTGCCGTCGCGCAAGTGCAGCACACAAAAACACCAAGTGCTTTCCAGCACCACACAACCAGCCATGTCGCTCACACACTCGCTAGAGCGCCTCTGGAGGCCCCTAGTCACACGAGCTACCCTCAACCCCATATCCTCACAACTCCGCCACGCCTCGACAGACATCGCCGACACCATCACCGAACTCGAAGGAGGCTCCTCTCTGCGCAACCTCGATGCCGACATCGACGGCCACGCCACAACCTACGACCCCGTCGGCCGCGCCAGCAAGAGAAACAGACAATTGCCCGCCAGCAGATACAAGTTCCGTCCTCCCAAGTACTACCGCGGTCCCCTGCACCCTCACCAACCGCCTCCAAACTCGGATCCTGCTTCTCGCGTCTTTGTTCCTGGACCCTTTTCCGTGCCGCGCTTGGAACAGACTTATCAGAGTACTTTTGAGTCAGACCTCATGACACTGGCATACGCGCATCATCCCCCAGGCTACAAAGCACCCGCCAAATCACCGCGACTCAGACCCTGGGAAGGCGCATCACCCTACTACAAAAACCGTCCGCTGAGAGGGCCCAGAGGTTCCGATGTCCTGCGTCTGCTGCGCAAACCAATCACCTTCCGCAACGTGCCCAAACTCGAGAAAATCACCTTGCACACTATGGTCAAGGGTGCGCTTGATGACTCTGCGCATTTGCACGTAGCGGGTATGGTCATGCAGGCGATTTCTAATATCCGCGTTACCACGCACAAGACGCGTAAAAACGTTGCTGGGTTTGGATTGAGAGCTGGGCAGTATGTGTCTGTTACTGCAGAGCTCAGGGGAGAGGATATGCAGCATTTCCTTGCTAAGGTGATTGATATCGTTATGCCAAAGATCAAGGAGTGGAAGGGTGTCAAGGGAAGTTCGGGAGATTCGAGTGGAAACTTGACGTTTGGCTTTAGCGCCGAGGAGACGGCGTTGTTCCCTGAGGTTGAAGTCAACTATGACATGTAAGTTTTGATAGTCTGCTTGATACATGCAACACGGATGCTGACGATGAAAAAAAAGGTACCCTCCCAAGATGATTCCTGGTTTCCACGTTACGGTCCACACCACCGCTACAAACGACAGAGACGCCAGATTGCTGCTCAGCACCCTTGGTGTTCCCTTCTACGGAAAGCAGATCAACTAGAGAAAGATCACATCGACTTGGTCCTGTACAACTACGCGGCGTTCAAATGGGGTTGGGATGTTCATAAAAGAGGAAGATGTAGGACGAGACAACCATGTATAAAATCTTCACTACAACCACCTCAACAATTCACAAAAGAGACAGTTGCGGAGAAAGCGAGATGGTAGAAATGACAAATTCAGCCACAAGGATCGATTTGTGGACTGCATAACAATATCTTCTCCATACCGATAAAGGTAACCAGTTGAAAACTCCTCCCATATCTAAACTCTTAGGTGATAAACACAGGCAGCATACTTCTCGCATACTCGATCGGCAAAGGCATCCCTGGCTGAACTATGTGAAGCCTCTGCCAGCACATTGCCCGTAGCATCATAGCCAACCATGCGTCTTCAACTTCCACGTCGCTGGGTCTCTTGACCCACTCCGCCTTTCCGCCCAACTCTTCACCTGTAGTCGAAGAAAGCGCTTGCAAAATCTCGCCTGTAACGTCCCATTCCGATCTCATGGCACGCGCCATTTCCGGAAGAGCAGCAAACATACGCTTCATCTTGTCGGCGTCGGTAGCCGAAGCTTCAATTCGTGTCGAGTATGTCAAGTGCTGTGTGACGAGGACATGGTATCTGCCAGCGCGGATGACAGGGTTCGCCTGCAGTATCGACTCGCACTCGCTCAAGACATCGTAGATTGCTCTCGCGTCGTACGACTCAGTCGTCACCAATTCGCTCTTGAAAGTCAGCTTGGGCATCTCCCAACTGAAGTTCTTGTCTCGCTGAGCTGCCGGATGATGAAAGCGAGCTTCCAAACTCAAGTAGAGTACAAGTAGTCTGTGGGAGTCAGAGACCATACTTCCTCTTCGGACTGTGAGTGCTGTGAGCTCGTCTCGAAAGGGTTTGAAGACCGTGTGTGTCATGCCGCGTGCTGATGTATTCGGCCAGGGGATGATCGGTCGAGTATCAGAAGAGATACCCAAGAAAGGGGTGAGGAAAGGGACCATATCGTTGGCACACTCCATCCAATCTTTGTCTCCCGAATCAATTCGAGCACGAAGCGCAGCAATCATGCTGTCGGCTGCTGATGAGTCGGCGAAGAGGGCAGGCAGTGTGGACGAGACGTCGGCTAGGGTCCCGATGTGCAGGATCAGATGGGGCAGCGCTCGATGGGTATTGAACATGTCGCAATGTGCAATCCGTCCGAACAGTAGCTCATCAGCTTGACTCAAGGGTGAGGTGCTGAAAAGATGTTTCTGTCCAAGAGCGTCCGCATCCAGATCGGGGTCTCTGAGGTAGTGAATGATGACTCCCATGCCTCGGATCACCGTGGAGGTGATGACCTGATGGTTGCCTTCAGCTTGCAACGTACCGATATTAGGCTCAAACTGCTTCTAGCTCAGTCCCAGTCGACGAGTCGTGGCTGCTAGACCTGCAAGTGTCGTGATGGCCAGTGGTCTCAGGACGTCGTCGGGCACAAAGTCCCAACTACGATAGGCTTCTTCCACATGTGCACATCGGATCCAGTCGCAATAGGCCATCCGACCTGCATCGCGAAGAGCGACAGGAGCAATACGTTGTCTGACGGACTGATCGTGTAGGCCCAAATTGTGCATCAGATGAACCCATCCCGCCAGTTCAGCATTCCAATCTCTTTGCTTGTCTGGTGGATTGGGATTGAAAGTGGTGAGTTCTGGCTGGTCGCAGAACGGTCGGATAGTGCGAGAACCGTCTTCGCCCTTGACGACCAGGCTGTATTCGACAAAGGGGACGCAGTAGAGAACTTCGAATCGAAACTCTCTCCATCGCCATCGTAATCGTGTCTTGCGACCCCAAGGACCCATGACGCCGGGGCCGCAACGTCTGTAGCCGTCTGCTGTACCGATGTACTGTTGCAAAGTTTGGAAGATTGTTGCAAGGAGGGCGAGGATTCCAATGAGGAGTGCAACTTTGGTCGATATGTCTGCCCCTTTGCTGCTGGAGCCTGAAATAGCTCCAGGGGAGCCAACGCTGCCATCGCTCCCATGGCGTTTTTGGAGGAAAAATGCCGGAAGAATAAAAGGAGCCATGGCGGATGGTAAGATGGTCGTGGTGCGCTGATGGTAGAAGCGGTTCAGGTTTGATTGTCGATCAGCGTTGTCTGGTAGAAGGAAAGGACTTCTCCAAAACGTGAGGAAGTGTCGAACACGTATTTCAACCTTTGCAGCATGTCTATGGAAGGCAGCTACAACTCGATGGTACCTTCCATCATCCACACTCGTCATCCGAGTTTGTTGTCAGGATCACGATTGTTCCGTCTGCACATATCCTTGGGGAGTTCGTGTTCTTGTAGATAATAAATTTATACATTGTAACTCTAGAGCTGATCCGCAGTATAACTACAATCAAACAAAAGCGGGATACCCAGCAGAGAATATAGAGAGGCGGGAGATACCACCACAGATCTCAGCAGTGTTTCCAGGGCATGGAGACTTGCACTGCATATCGACAGTGAGAATAGCAGATGCAGAGCTCAGCTCGTTGCCGCACCAGCACTTGGTTGCATCCGACATACCAGCAACCTTGTAGCCGGCATTCACACAACCAGATGTGCAAGTCTCGATTGTGTTGCTTGCATCATCGGACAGTAAGGTCGAGAGTGCATTCGCTGTGGTCGGAGCTTGGTTGGTCCAGCAGCCCTGGTAGGTCAGACCGCCAGCATAAGTGTTGTAATTGCTTGCTGCTGCAGTGTTGACAAGGCTAGGGTCTGGGAACGGATCGTCACCCTGCTGCTTGCGAGGGTATCCAAAGTCATACGCACGGCTCTTGTCACCGTAGAAGTTGTCGGTGAAGAGACGGGCAAGTCCTGCTGCAGAGTGGAACATCTGTCCGTTGTCGTGGGGAGCGTCAACCAAATCGACGGTGTCACAGTTGATGCCAGATGGGTCAGGGCAGCTGGGCTGGAACCACTTCATAAAGAAGAAGAAACGTTCGTTTCTGTCCTGACCAGTGGTCTCAGGTGCGCAGCTTGAAGCATGGTTACCAAAGTCTTGCAGAGCGCGAGCCCAAGCAATCTGCTTGCTGTCAAAGTTGGCTTTGATAGCATCAAGACCTTGAGCGACCAGGTTGGCACCGTAGGTCATGCCGTACTCGACGTATTGAGCGAAACCTTCACGGTAATCGTTGTAAGTGGGACAGTCCGGAATGTTCAGAGGGCGATAATCGCTGAGCCATGCCCAAGAATCTCCGTTGGCGATCCACAGAACAACAGGCGACTCGGTCTCGAGTTGGTCACCAACTGCAGCGTAACGCTGTAGCATTTGACCGCCCAAAGAGTGTCCAGCGAGGACAATCTGCTTCATGTTGGGGAAGAGAGTCTTGTCGTCAAAGTAACGAACCAATTCGTCAAGAATGTAGTAACTAGATGTGTTTCGGCTGTTGTGGGGGTATTGGTTGTTTGCGCCAGCAGACCATTGAGAACCAGACCAGACCAATGCGTTGGTTGTAGAGCCTTGACCAGCCTTCTGGCCATCCGTCCAAGGGTAGCCGTAGTTCTTGTCGTTGCCATTGGGGAAGTATGGGGCCATGACAGCGACACTATCACGGTTGACATTGGTGTCTTGAACCATTGCAAGAGCATTGAGCATCTATCAATCTTGTCAGTCTGAGAAAATCAATGGAGCTCCGAGTCACATACATCGTTCTCATAGTTCCAGGGATCTCTCAAAAGACCATGAAGAACAATAACGGCTCTTTGGATGTTGCTTTCCACGATACGATTTCCATCAGTACCGTGAGAGTAGTAGTTGATCAAAGTGAGTGCATCGTTTTTGCCGCTAGGGTCGTCAACCTTGAAGAATGCGACCTCGGCATTGTCAATAGTTGGAAGGTTTGCACTGATGATATCTCCAGCATATTGTTGAGCGAGTACGGAAGTGCTGCCGCACAGCAAAAGGAAAGAGGTCAAGAATTGCATTATTGCAAAAACGATTGGACGTGCTTATAGAAAGCACAACGTAAGGAAAGGAACAGATAGACGGATGAGACAATTCAAAAGACGCAATCGAGAGGGCACCGCTGCCTTATAAGAGAGCAGGAGATATGCTGGCATCATTAGGGCATTCTTACTGTACGACCATGTTTGCTGCATTTTCCGGGTTGCAATAATTTCGGGTCGGGATACAAGTGCATGGATGATCGAAAAGATCTTCATGCGTCAACACTTTCTGGGTTTTCACACGGCGGGATTGGTTGTCTACAGGACCTGTTCCTGGAAGCCCGCAGTGTCCGCGTGTCTTGCAAGGATCGCGCTTCGGAGCCAGGCTGGTTTCGAAGATTGCTACAGCCTCTAGGTGACCAAAACGCTAGGGGATGACGATGATCTTATATCCTTGTGGAACCTCGATTCAGCTTTGTTGGCAACAGTACAAGATGATCGGTATTCCACTGATGGCAACGCCAGACTCTCACTGATAAGCAACATGACTTGGCTCAATTCCCAACATTTCCACGAAGTAAAGCAGATCTCTCAGCATCCTGGCTCTGACTCTGACTCGTTTGACGATTGGGTGTTCACGCTCAGATGTTCGCTCTTCCTTGTTGTCGCTTGTTCAACTGTTGTCTCCACTTTAGTTTCGCGAACAATCTTGAATCATAGATGCGTCTTGATATTGCAAAGCTTCTACGTTGATCAGAAATCAAGATTTCTTTTCTGTATAGACAACAACAGAAGCTCTTGCTCTATAGACCCACTCCGTTGTTCATCCACGTACCTTGGCTTCGAGCCACTCTGCCATCGCTTGATTGACCTCTTCGTGCTTCTCAACAGGCACAAAGTGACCTGCAGCGATGCTCACGTATGTCAAGTCCTCGCAGAGCTCCTTCATAGGGGTTGCTAGAGTGGAATTGACAGTCTCGCAAACTGTGTCGTATTTGGCCTCGATGAACAAGACCGGGAATTTGAGGCGAGCATCGTTCTTTGTGTTTTCCAGATTGTAGGCACGGTTGGCCTTGTGGTTGATGTACCAGGCATCGCCAGGCCAGAAGCCGGTCTTCTCCATTGCGGCTACGAGCTCCTCGAATGTCTCCTTGTCGATGCAAGCGTACTCGTCAGGGATTGCGCTCGCGGGTATGGGCCTCTCAATACCACCCATCCAGCCTCCATCCTCGACTGCCCTCGACATTGGTGCGGGCTTTCCAACGGCCGCAGGATTACCCTTCGTGAAGGCAGCTCTCAAGAAGCCACGAGGATCTTTGTCGAACCACTCAGTAGCCTTCTCGAAGTTCTGCTCGTAGTAGGCTTGATAACTCCATTGACCGTATTTGTATTGATCTTCGGGGTAAACATTACGATCGACATGTTTGAGGGCCTCTTCCAGACCAAGTTCGAGAACACCGTATGGAACAGTCATTCCACAAGCTCCCTTGAAAACCTCAGGGTGAGTTCTCGCCAGAGTCCAAAGAGTACCACATCCCCAGTCGTGAGCTACCCAAATGGCTTGGTTGTACCCAAGATGCTTCAAGAGAGCCAACATGGCTTTGGTGATTTGTTCTTGGGCATAGTCGGTAGCGACTTTGCGGGCGGTTGATCCACCGTAACCTGGCATATCAGGAGCGACAACTTTGAAACCTCTCTTTGAGAACTCGGTGAGCTGGTCGTGCCACGTCTTGCCAATACCAGGCCAGCCGTGCATAAAAATCATGAGATCTCCATTGTCGGGGCCAGCGGAGAGGTAGTGCAGCGTCTTGCTGCCGTCTTCGTAGACCAAATCGTGTTCAGAAAATGAAGGCATACTGTTCAATGGTATGATGTATACGTATTGAGAAAACAAAGAGGTTGGTTTGTGCTTATATGTCTTTTGAAGCTGCAATGTCCAAGCTCATGCCATGTCCGCATCCTTTTGGTCGCAGGAAGCGATGAAGCCGAGGCACCCAGTAAGCATCAACCACCAAGACACAAGACAATCTATTGTCCTCTTCCTTCAGTCACCATATGCTCGTATAATAATGCCAAGTAGACTGTGGTGACTCAGATGGCTGCCTAAGTGTCAGCAAATTGCTAATCGCGCATGAAAACACATGCGATACACAGACCGGTCAATCGAAGTAGCCCAGCAAGAGCATGCCCATGCCGACTCCGATAGGAAGAAAGCCCCAATGTTTCCATTGACCTCCGCCAGTATATTTCTTCTGCACGAATCCATCGCCAAGTGCGACAAGGATGTCGCTCATGAGAACCCAGCCGAGCGTCCTGCTGTCAGCAAGAGCTCTGACAGTGAGGATCATTAACCCAAGTGCAATATTTCTCAAGCCATAGAGTTGCATCAGGGATTCAACAAGGACTTGATCTTGACCAGGTGTCGAGGCAGGTTTGAAACCCCATACCTCTTGAAGCATCACTTGAGGCTGGAAGATGGCGGTGAGTCCAAGCGTGAGCTGGAAGACGCCGGCGGCAGCTCCAAGATTGAGCGCGAAAGGAGAGGTTGAGGATAGTCCTAAGAACGACATGACTTGGCGATAAGATGATACAGAGCTGTAAGGTGCAGAGACTGAGGATCAAGGATTCGCGTCAGTCATATTTGAGCGGCATGAAGAAATCCTTCCAGTCAGCCGCCTGCGCGAGTTAATCAGCAGACAAAAATTACCATGATCTTCACATATTCATCCTTTTACATGTTCCACAGCTTGTATTACTATATTATATGCGACATACAAAACAAATCCAATGTCAGAAATGGCTGACACCTTGACCCTACCAGCGAACAACATCGCAACCTTATTCCCAAGGATGTCTCACATCGTCTTCCAGCGGCAACACACCCTTCCTGTGCATCCAAGTAGCCACGGCATCAGCATCGGCCCAGACTCTCAAAATGTTTCTGCCTACAATCTTACCAGCATCCGACTCGCTGATACCCTGCTTCAACATCTCGGTCACGAGATCGGGGAATTTAGACACGTCCTCGAAGCCCTTTGGTGTACTCTCAATGCCATCGAAATCGGTACCGATACCTACGTGATCGTAGCCAATCAAGTCTCCAATGTGTTTGATGTGCTTTACCACTTGCTGCAGAGTTGAGGTCTCGGGCACGAACTCAGGCAGGCCTGAGGAGCTGTTCGAAGCACGACAGCTGATGAAGTCTGGGTTCGCATTGACCATAACGATACCACGTGCGGCCTTGACGTAAGGAAGTATATGGTCAGGGACGTTGCGAGGATGAGGGCAGATGGAATAGGCGCTCGAGTGACTGAAGATTGGCGGTGCGATGCTGCCCTGCCAGCCATCTTTACCCCGACCCAAGACATGAAGCATGGTATCCTGGCTTACGTGGCTGAGGTCAACCAGCATGCCTAGCCTGTTCATCTCGTTGATCAGTTTTTTGCCAGCAGGCGATACACCGCCCCACAAGGGAGGTGCAACGACGGTTTGATTGTCAGAGTTACTGATGAGAGCTGCATCAGCATATGCATTGTGACAGTTCCAAGTCAGAGTTGCGTATCGGACTCCAAGTTTGTGGTAGAGACGAAGAGTTGAGACAGAATTGCCAATCTGATGCAGACCTTCAATACCCAGAGGCGAGATCAATTGATGCGAAGCAAACGCACGCAAAGCAGAGGCAGAATCCTTGGCGGGGGTGAAGTAGCGTGGATACATTTCCGTGAGACGGTTGTAGAGGTCGATTTGCTCGAGTGTTGTCTTGACATAAGGAGCATAGGCAGCATCCGAGAAGTCTGAACCGTTGGCCGGGCAGGGCACAAAGGCACTCCAGAATGCACCTCCGAGTTTGCCTTTGTTCATACGAGGGATGTCGACTTGGCCCTGCAGACCGCCGTCCTCCATCTTGTCGGTGAACTTGGGATCATATATATGGTTGCCGTACAAGACCCTCATCAAGATCAACAGGTCATTGTGACCATCTTAGAACAAATCAGTACATGAGACCAGAGCTTGCGATGAGACTGGACCGAGAACGATCAGACATGAGGAAGAGAGAAGATACACACCAATCAAAGGATTCCTGATCAAAACCCTCTCAGCTGGCGAGTACATAACATAATCAAGAGGCCAGTAACCAGTCCATGAATAACAGGCAGCAAATGATGCAGCGAATGTAAATGCGAGTACACGAATGGCCGTAAGGATACGGCGCAAGTTGGGTGCTGCAGTCTTTCGAGGCAGCTCACCAAGCAAAGGTCCCTTCTCCATCTTGATGGTATAGATGATGGATTGATTGCGACGAGCAACAGATGGCGAGCACGATAGATAGCAATCGGTAAGCGCGTTATAGGTCACCGCCCACCTAGATAGGAAAGTGGCAGAAAGCAACGTCATGGAGGCGGGATTAATTCGGCAGGCGCGTTTCAGAGGAGCTACAATAATCTTGGGAGAGCCCCTCAAAGACAAGTTCTTGACTAACGTAAGCAATTGGCAAGATAGGTACAGATCAACATGGGCTTCAGAATCTCGTCGTATACGCTCATCAAGGCCGTGTCGCTGGCCCACATCACAGCGGCATATCTCTTGCTCTACAGGCCTCATGTCCTGGCCGAGCAGAACATTGTTGTCATCTTGGGCGAGTCGATGCAAGTCGTGAGTACTCCTGCTTCTTTTCAGTCATCGGTCATCGCTAACAAGATACATAGCCTGCAACATCAGCTTTCAGCAAGCCTACAGAGATCACCGCCCTTGCATCCATCTTCCTAGCCTTCCTCGGTGTCAGCGACTTGATCGCGGCCAGCCTTCCCGAACGCTCATGTCTCGAATACTGGTCTAACGTCATACCCTTCCGTCTCATCATGCTGTTCGTCGGCACCGGCTACATCTACCTCACCAGAAGTGACGACACTACTACCTCAACAATCCGAGCACTCAAGGGCAACTCGAACCCCCTAGACCTCGTCAAGAACTCTTTCATCTTCACCTTCATGTTCATGGAGACACTCCACTGGTTCTGGGTCTTTGTCGCCATGAAGGAAGACAGACGCGAGTGGATGGTCCGCGAGGCAACAGCACAGCTCCGCGAGGAAGAGGAGAGAAAGTTCAGAATGTAAAAAGAGCTAGGCAATAGAGAAAGAGAGACCATACAATACAAAGACTATATCAGCATTCCTCATTCCTCACTCTTTAACATTGCATTTTCACGAAGCCGTTCTTGCAACGCCGCACAATACTCTCACACGGTCTTTGGAGCCTCTCTTCTACTCCGGCCAGCGGATCCACTTGAGCAGATTCCCAGCAGACACCTTTTCACTGTCCGCCTTGAGGAGGGGCGTTCTCGAATTTTTCCTCAGAGTCAAAGCCATTTTCCATGTCAGGCTTGAAGCTGATATCACCCACTTGTTCCATGAATTCGCTCTCGGCATAGAACTGGATCGCGTCGTATATGAAGTCGCTGAAGCCACCACCTTGACGTCGCTCGAGTGTAGTTTTAGAGCTGGGCTGGGTGGGCAAGGGTGCAGCTGCCACGCTGACGACTGCGAGGGCTGCGATGGCAAAGTGGGAAAGTGGTGCCATAGTGTTTGATTGGTGTGTTTGTAAATGCTGGAGGTGGTTAGGATTTGGCCTTGACGGAAGATAAGATCTGAGATTTGGGAGGTTCGTACGTACTTTGGAAAGCTTGGTGTTTTTCACGATGTAAAAGAAGGAACGAGGAGAACAGGTCAACCGCGAGATTTTATACTATGTTCGAGCAGCTCGATGCTCTGTGGTCGTGAGATCAATCTGAAAAGAGTTTTGACTAGCTTCTAACCTTCTGAGTGATCACATCTCAAAGTTGTGTAAACCTGCTCACACCACAGAAAGAAACCACCTCATGCTATCACTATGCTGCAGTATCACTAACCAACTGGATGAGACGTTCATGTAGAGCGGAATTTTATGAGAACCATCGTCTCGACGATTACTGGTAGACGGACTTTGGCCTTAGAATCATCATGCCTTCCTATTCTAATTGTCGCTACATACCGATGTGTTTGGAGAATATGCGACCGAGTCCGGGTGATTAGGAAGGCGCTGTGTGTTACAGCGGAATTTGCGTTGGTCTATTTTCCAAAGACTCATCTCAAGCAGGACGCGCGGAAGTAGCGGTATACTCCGATATTTTGCTATCGTCAGTAATGGTAGGAAGGTGCGATAGTAGCTGCTGCTCGACGTCGAATTTGTCCGTCAGGCGAAGACCGTCTCTATATTGCTCTCCCAGTGTAAAGATGCATATTGAGAAAGTCAGGAAGGTGTCAGATCAGCCGGCTGGTTGTGCTGACAACATTCAGGTTCTGATTCTTGTGCCGCGGAAGTTTTGTTCTCCGAGAGTACACCTACCCACAGATATCAACAAAATATCACACGTCGTCGAACAAAGCATGGTCAAAAAAAGTATGACACCGTGAGCAGGATTCGAACCTGCGACCTCCCGACCCTCGAGAGAGAGTATTAGGATCTTAGGTAAGCGAGCGTAGGAACTTAGGACACCAGGTCGGGTGTGCTGACCACTGCACCACCACGGCTTTTTTCTTGGGTGGAGGGGATATGAAATTCCCCAAATATAAAGGTTGAGAGAGATAGCACGAGCGAAGCTTAAACTTGGGAAAGCTTGCGGGAAGATGACCTTTTGGGCCTGATCGCAGCATGGGATCATCCGCCGTGGATGGGCCTGTAACCCTGAGATGCCTTTCGAGCATTGGATAGGTATGCTGATTTCAGAGCGCTGATATTGAGAACGGATTTATCGCTTTTGAGTAGTGAACCTCGGCCTAGCTGACCAGGAACGCCAGTAAGACGGAAGTCAATCAAAATGACCAAGATTATTAGCGACTGACGCCGCAGCTCTTCTTGAGGCAGTATGCATGCTGTCCTTGGGTAATCGGGTTGTATGCGAGCGCTATGTTTCGTGAGTGCATTGTGTATATACGTGATTATGACATATCGCGATAACGCTGGGACTCGACCTACCAATGTATGTGTGTCAACAATTGACCAGGCCTACAGTTTTACTATCGCCGATATGATCTGGTGGTGCTGATCGTTTGAATGACAGAGATTGTCTTGTCTATCATTACTCGAGCGTGCAGCCATGGATAATACATACCACAAATACAGCAAAGGGGTATCTCCGGTCAAGCAATATCGATCTTCAAAAGTGGCTGCTTGACAGCATGTGCCTCTCCCAGGCTATTTCTACATCATGTCAAGGCCAGCCATGAGCAACTCAGTGTTGAGTGGCTGGTCGTTTTCGAGGGTGGAGGAAAGCAATCTCGACAAGTGTGCCATCTTCCTCCTGTTTGCTTCTTCTTCCATTTGTGTACTTTTGATCGCTGCGACGTCAAGCACATCTTTTGGCAGACCGGCAAGTCTTGCCACATTCAAGCCATAGCTGCGATGTGCAACACCTTCACCAACTTCATACAGGAAAGTGATGTCTGTATGATCGTCGCCAACAACCTCTTCAGTGAAGCGCATGTGGACGTTACGAAGTTCTCGCGCTTCGTATCTCTCGGCCATTCGCGAAAGTGCCTGGTAGTGGGTGATGAACAGAGTAAGTGCCTTGGTCTCACGTACAACATAGTCCAGCACGGCTTGCGCAATTGCCACACCATCATGAGTGCTAGTACCGCGACCCAATTCATCCAGAATGATAAGTGACCGAGGTGTGGCTTGCTTGAGAATGTCTGAAGTCTCGGAAAGCTCAACCATAAAGGTGCTTTCGCCCTTAAGCATGTTGTCGAACGCGCCCATACGTGTGAACACCGCATCCAGGGGGGTCAGCCTTGCTTCCGATGCGGGGACCCAGCTTCCAATCTGTGCCATGATACCAATCAAGGCCACTGACCTGACATAGGATGACTTGCCGCCCATGTTTGGTCCGGTTATGAGAAGAGCCCTTTCCTTGGAAGACAGCTCAATATCGTTTGGCACGTACGAATCAAGAAGAAGTTGCTCGACCATTGGATGACGGCCTTCTTTGACCTCGATTCGCACCTCGTTGCTGTCGGTGATGAACTCAGGCTTTGTGTAGCCAGGTTGGCTCGCAATATCGGCTAGTGAGAGGAGGCAGTCCAGTGTCGCCAATGATTGAATACAATCACGGAAGGTCTGGTACTTGGCACCAATTTCTGTAAGTAACTCGGCAAAAGCAGCGTCACACGCATTGGCAAGGGCTTCCTTGCTTCTATCACGTTCGCGAATCAACTTGACAACTTCTGGTGTATGGAAGCGAGACACCTTTTTGGTGCCACTGATCTTGGCCCAAGAGGCGGGTACCCTCTTGAGATGGATGTTCTCGATTTCGATCAAGAACTCGATACCAGAGACTGTCACATAATCAACTTTGCCAGTCTTCTTGAGTGTTTCTGCAGCCTGAGTGCGATGCTCATCCAGATCATGCTCGACAGCGGCAATGCCGACTTTGTGGTCAGTGATTTCTTCGGTCTCATACTCGTCACGGAAGAAGGAGTACTTGTCATCATCCTTGGCCGCCTGGAGGTCGATTCTCTCGAGGTAAGATATGACATCTTCAGATATGAGCGGCAATGATGCGATAGCTTCAGCTAGCAGTGGTGACTCGAAACCAGAATCTTTCGGAACTTTGACGTGTGCGTACTCGTTCGAGATCTTTTGTAACGTCTGGAGAACAGACACGAGCTCTGGACGGGCACACTTCTTGTAGTATATCCGGATCAACGACTTCTCCAAATCACCCCTAACATGGGCGAGGAGATTCTTGATGCGATCAGTGGGAATTGCACGATCAGTATCGAGAAGCTCTTCCACGGCGCCGATGCGTTTCTGGAGCTGTTCTTGGTCGAGTAGTGGACGACCCACCCACTTGCGTAAAAGACGTTGACCGAAGCGAGTTTGTGTACGATTCAGGATGAAGAATAGACTGCCCTTCTCCGTGTGATCTGTCTGATTTTGGTAAATCTCCAACGATGACAGAGTGTTACCATTGAGAAGCATGTGAGAGCGCGCACTGAAAGACTGAAAGTTTTTGGTGAGATCGAAGACGTGCTCAAGACCGTAGTCAGTCAGATGAGTAATCATAGCCGAAAGACACATCGTGACAGGTTCAGACAGTTGGTGAACCTTGTCGAGCATGGCAGATTTCTCCTCTGACGAATTGTCCGATTGCATCTTGCCAGCGTAGAAGTCGGATATGTGCGTGTGCGCCTGAGCAGCGAATGTCTTTGATTTTTCTGTGCGCTCTACACGTGCGCAGTCTCCGAAAATATTTGTTCTGCTTCCTGACAAATGCTCGACCAATTTATCGGTCGCCTTGGACACAGAACCAACGATGAGGAACTCGCAAGGAGCGATATGAAGAAGACGAGTTTCAAGCTCACTTCGCATGAAGCCATCATAGAAGTCATCGTAGATCACGTCGCCGGTGGTAGGCTGAACAGCGACAATGCCGAGGCGCACCTTTTCATCAGTCCCTGAACCTCCAGCGTTCATCTCGGTCAGACACAGCAGATGACCGGTTGCAGGAGCACCTCCAGCTGGTGCAGCCACAGGGCCATCCAGACCTTCTATGTCGTCAATGTAGGTGCCCTTAGTGTACAGATTTGTGAGCTTGCGGACAAATGGCGTGTTGCGGTTGTCGCCAGCCTTCTTCAATGCAGCCGTTTCTAGTTGACGTACGACACCAACCTTGTGTCCGGCAGAGACAAGGCGCTTGACATGAACATGCAATCGATGAGTAGGAAAACTCGCTCCAGCAAATTTGTCAAGGTGTGCTTCGGAAGGATGTTCATCGAACCTCATTTTTCCTGGTATACACATGATCTGCAATTCCTTTGCAGCGATGCGGGCATCCTCACCAAAGAAACGAAACTTGTAACCCACTTCAACAACCAGGAGAGTGTCCATGTGTTTCTTCTTGATATCGATGACTTGCTTCTCCATAGGTGTGAGTTTACTGGCGGTCTTTCGAACGGCAGGACCTTTTCTACCCTTGGCAGGCTTTTGGACTTCCTCTTCTTCTTCGTCAGGATCATCTTCGCCGTCAGGTTGTTCCTCGTCAATGAAATGATTACGACGCCTGATGTCGATAAGACTGTCAGGTCTGCCAAGTTTCTTCACGAACTTTTGGTGCAAACGCTCTTTCTGTCTGCGAACGGCATCGTCGTCTTGGTCACTTGGCAGAGGTTGGTCGGGCTGAGAACTTGAGAAGATGTACTTGGCTGTACGATCCGAGATACGTGCAGATCCATTGGCAGCGGCAGGTCTGTACGGCTGTGACACAGCGGACAATGGTGCCTCGTTCTCCAAATCGCTACCATCCTGACGCGTTCTCTTGGGATCCGGCAAGTCCTGTTC
>Ga0268251_10000104_pt1 | contig 43937 bp, 43 predicted proteins | sample AgamicAsMae_FD_200527 | JGI IMG/M metagenome (GOLD analysis project Ga0268251, IMG submission 200527) | Agave microbial communities from Guanajuato, Mexico - As.Ma.e (v2) (version 2) | ecosystem: Host-associated > Plants > Phyllosphere > Phylloplane/Leaf | place: Guanajuato, Mexico | collected...
CCGTTGCCCGGTTTGATGAACACGCGAGCGGCGGAGCTTTTGCGGCGACCAGTGCCGTAGTATTGATTTTCAGCCATTGCCTATAATCCCGATTAGATGTCAAGAACTTGCGGTTGCTGTGCCGCGTGGTTGTGCTCGTTGCCCGCGTAAACTTTCAGTTTACGGTACATAGCACGACCCAGCGGGCCTTTTGGCAGCATGCCTTTAACCGCGATTTCAATCACACGCTCAGGACGGCGAGCAATCATCTCTTCAAAGGTCGCTTCTTTGATACCACCGATGTGGCCAGTGTGGTGATAGTACACTTTGTCAGTACGCTTGTTGCCGGTAACAGCAACTTTTTCTGCGTTCAGAACAATGATGTAATCGCCAGTATCAACGTGCGGAGTGTATTCCGCTTTGTGCTTACCGCGCAGACGACGAGCCAGTTCGGTAGCCAGACGGCCCAGAGTTTTACCGGTCGCGTCAACAACATACCAGTCGCGTTTTACGGTTTCTGGTTTAGCTGTAAAAGTTTTCATTAAAAGCTTACCCAAATAAATAGTTTCACGTTGGTGAACGCCCAAACGCTTGAAATCAGTTGAGGTTCACACGATATCGTCCAGTAAACCCACCCCTTCGGATATGTTTAACCGGCACACAAGGTTTTGGGAAAAAAACACTTGTAGTAACGTGGGGTCGCAGGATTATAGAGAAGTCGGGGTCAAAAATCGACCCCTATTTGTGATTTGATGCAGGTTTTACGGCATGTGCTGGCGCTTCAGATACTCTTCGCTCTGCATCTCCTGCAGACGCGACAGGCAACGCTGGAATTCAAACTTCAATCGTTCTCCCTGATAGATGCTGTACAGAGGCGCCTGGGCGCTCACCACCAGCTTAACGTGGCGCTCATAAAACTCATCCACCAGCGCGATAAAGCGCCGGGCTTCGCTCTCCATCAGCGGCGTCATCACCGGCACATCAAACAGCATCACCGTATGAAACAGTCGGGATAGCGCAATATAGTCGTGCTGGCTGCGGGCATCCACGCAAAGCGTCGTAAAAGAGACCGCCAGCGTTTGATTTTCCGCGCCCAGCGTTGCCAGCGGGCGGTGGTTAACCTCAAGCGTCGTGGACTCACCGCGCACGTTGCCAGCCAGCACCTGCCACAGCTTATCCATCTGCCGGGAGGTCTCTTCGTTCAAAGGAGAGAGCCACAGATACGCCTGAGTCAGCGTGCGCAGCCGATAATCAATGCCCGCGTCGACGTTCATTATCTCGCAGTGACCTTTAATCGCATCGATCGCTGGCAGGAAGCGGGCACGCTGCAGGCCGTTGCGGTACAGCTCGTCCGGCGGAATATTCGATGTTGCCACCAGCGTAATGCCGCGTGCAAAGAGTGACTTCATCAGCCCCCCCAGCAGCATCGCATCGGTGATATCGGAAACAAAGAACTCATCAAAGCAGAGCACGTCCGTCTCACGTTTAAAGCGGTCGGCAACAATTTCCAGCGGATCGCTCTGTCCCTGCAGCTCGGCCAGCTCTTCATGTACCCGCAACATAAAGCGGTGAAAATGAAGACGCTGCTTACGCGTAGCGGGAAGGCTCTGGTAGAAGAGATCCATCAGCCAGGTTTTCCCGCGCCCGACGCCGCCCCACATATAGAGGCCGCGAACCGGCGCCGCCATCGTTATCTCCCGTTTGCCCAGCCATTTCCCGAGGATCGCTCTCAGTCCACCACCCGCCGCTGGAGTATCCGGCTGAGCGATCAGCGACTGGTAGATTGCGTCCAGGCGTTCAACGGCCGTACGCTGTACATCATCTGGTTGGTGGCCCCCCTCATTCAGGGCCTGAAGATAACGCGATATCGGGGAAAGGCTTTGCATGATGGGATGATTATTCCTTGATTTAATGCATGCAGCAGGTCACAGCTGACCAAAAAAAGGCCACTCTACACTACGCGATGCCGCCGCAGGATTCCACTTCTGTGGAAGAAGCGGTTATAGTGGCACTATCGGGCACAGACCGGAGACTCAAGTCGGTCCCCTTACTCTACGGAACCACAAAACAACGGGAGATGTTCATGACCTGGGAATATGCGCTAATTGGTTTAGTCGTCGGTATCGCCATCGGTGCCGTCGCCATGCGTTTTGGCAACAGCAAATTACGCCAGCAGCAGGCGCAGCAGTACGAACTGGATAAAAGCAAAGCGGAACTCGAAGAGTACCGTGAAGAACTGGTCAGCCATTTCGCCCACAGCGCCAAGCTGCTCGATAATATGGCGCGTGACTACCGTCAGCTCTACCAGCATATGGCCAAGAGCTCCAGCAGCCTGCTGCCAGAAATGTCGGTGGAAACTAACCCGTTCCGTAACCGCCTGGCCGACTCTGAAGCCGGTAACGATCAGGCGCCGGTACAGATGCCACGCGACTATTCAGAAGGCGCGTCAGGCCTGCTCCGCGGTAGTGCGAAACGCGATTAATCTCTATTTCACGGGCGCATCCTCTGCGCCCGTCACCTCTTTCCTCATCCCCACTATTATTTATACCCTTCATACTTTAAGCTGCCTCTACGTTGGCTGCGTTCGCTCACCCCAGTCACTTACTGATGTAAGCTCCCGGGGATTCACTCTCTTGCCGCCTTGATGCAACTTAAATTATTTTGGGTAGAGCCGTTGCCCTCGTGGTACCAGGCCGTAAATTCAATAACATCAGATTGTTTTTGCGTCGTTTTCCTTACACCTCAGGTTATGAGAGCCAGCATCAATGAAGAAACAAAACCTGCTGTTAAGTGCGTTAGCGTTAAGTATCGGGTTAGCCTTTTCTGTCCCGTTCACCGCGTCGGCGGCGCTGCCGTCACAGGTTCCCGGCCAGGCCGATGTGCCAAGCCTGGCGCCGATGCTGGAAAAGGTATTGCCTGCGGTCGTCAGCGTGCAGGTTGAAGGCACAGCCGTCCAGACACAGAAGGTGCCGGAAGAGCTGAAGAAGTTCTTCGGTGAAGGCGGTAACGGTGGACGCCAGGCCCAGCCTTTTGAAGGTCTGGGCTCCGGTGTCATTATCGATGCGGCGAAAGGCTATGTGCTCACCAATAACCACGTGATCAATCAGGCGGAAAAAATCAGCATCCAGCTGAATGACGGCCGCGAATTTGAGGCAAAGCTTATTGGCAGCGATGACCAGAGCGATATCGCCCTGCTGCAAATCCCCAACCCGACCGGCCTGACGCAGATCGCCATTGCCGATTCCGATGCCCTGCGGGTGGGGGATTTTGCCGTCGCAGTAGGTAACCCATTCGGGCTCGGTCAGACCGCAACGTCCGGGATTGTTTCGGCCCTGGGCCGCAGCGGTCTGAATCTGGAAGGACTGGAAAACTTTATCCAAACCGACGCCTCCATTAACCGTGGTAACTCGGGCGGTGCACTGCTTAATCTTAAAGGCGAGCTGATTGGGATCAACACCGCAATCCTGGCACCGGGTGGAGGCAGCGTCGGGATTGGTTTTGCGATCCCCAGTAATATGGCGCGCACGTTGTCTCAGCAGCTGATTCAGTTCGGTGAAATAAAACGCGGGCTGTTAGGCATTAAAGGTACCGAGCTGAATGCCGACCTGGCTAAAGCCTTTAACCTGAACGTCCAGCGAGGGGCCTTTGTCAGCGAAGTGATGCCAAATTCCGGTTCAGCGAAAGCCGGTGTGAAATCCGGGGATGTGATCGTCAGCCTGAATGGCAAATCCCTGAGCAGCTTTGCCGAATTGCGCTCGCGGATCGCCACCACCGAACCGGGCTCAAAGGTAAAACTTGGACTCCTGCGCGACGGCAAACCGCTGGACGTCGAAGTAACGCTTGATAAGAGCTCCTCCTCTTCCGCCAGCGCGGAGCTGATCGCCCCGGCCTTGCAGGGCGCAAGCCTGAGCGACGGCCAGTTGAAAGATGGCACCAAAGGCATCCGTATTGACGAGGTCGAGAAAGAGAGCCCGGCAGCACAGGCCGGGCTGCATAAGGATGATGTGATCATCAATATCAACCGCACCCGCGTGCAGTCGATCGCAGAAATGCGCAAGCTGCTCGAAACCAAACCGCCCGTTATCGCGCTGAACGTGGTGCGGGGTAATGACAACCTCTATCTGCTGATACACTAGCCGCGTTATGCCGGGCATCCACAGCGTGGGATGTCCGGATAACTCGTGATATGCTTCGGTACTCTACTTCTTAACGATATCCGCATCATGCCTGTGAAGCTTCTACGCTCGGTAGCAATTGGTATAATTGTCGGCTGCCTTCTGGTGGTCGCCATCCCCTCATTGCGTCAGATGACCCCTATCTCCGCCGTGACGTTTGACACCGCGAGTGAAACCCCCGTGAGTTATAGCCATGCCGTTCGCCGTGCCGCACCGGCGGTGGTGAATGTCTATACCGGCAGCGTGAACAATGCGTCCATTAATCAACTCGAGGTCCGCACTCTGGGCTCCGGGGTGATCATGGATGAGCGTGGCTATATCGTTACCAATAAGCACGTCATTAATAATGCCGACCAGATCGTCGTCGCTCTGCAGGATGGCCGCGTGTTTGAAGCTCAGCTTATCGGTTCCGATGTGTTAACCGATCTGGCGGTGCTGAAAATCACGTCCAACAGCGGGCTGCCGACGATCCCTATCAATAGCAAGCGCACGCCGCATATCGGTGATGTGGTGCTGGCGATTGGCAACCCCTATAACCTCGGGCAGACCATTACCCAGGGCATTATCAGTGCTACCGGGCGTATCGGTCTGAATCCGACCGGTCGCCAGAACTTCCTGCAGACCGATGCGTCAATCAATCACGGTAACTCCGGTGGTGCGCTGGTGAATTCACTCGGTGAATTGGTGGGGATTAACACGCTCTCATTTGATAAGAGTAACGATGGCGAAACGCCGGAGGGACTGGGCTTCGCCATTCCTTTCCAGCTTGCCACCAAAATCATGGATAAGCTGATCCGCGACGGGCGCGTGATCCGCGGTTATTTAGGCATCAGCGGCGGGACGAGTGCCAGCCTCGAACAAATCCAGGGAATTGTGGTCACCAGGGTCGATGACGGTGGCCCGGCGGCCGAAGCCGGTATTCAGGTTCATGATGTCATTACCTCCGTAAACGGCAAACCGGCGCTTTCCGCCCTGGAGACCATGGATCAAGTGGCGGAAATCCGTCCGGGGTCCGTGATCCCGGTAGAAGTGATACATAATGACCGCAAATTTACCTTCCAGATCACGGTCCAGGAATATCGCGACGCGGAGTAACGGATAAAAAAACCGGAGCGCGAAGGCTCCGGTTTTGCTGACGCGAGCTTTTACTTATTTAACAAACTCTTCGCCGAGCTGAATATCTTTCTTCAGCGTGTCGAGCATCCCTTCCAGCGCATTCTGCTCAAAGGCGCTCAGCTGACCAATAGCCTGACGTTCTTCAATACCGTTTTTCCCCAGCAGCAGCAGCTGTGAGAAGAAGCGGGCATGCTGACCATCGCCTTCGACGTAAGCACACTCAACAACCTCTTTCTCGCCCTGAAGCGCACGCACCAGAGAGAGGCCGAAGCGTGCAGCAGCCTGACCCATAGAGAGGGTTGCAGAGCCGCCACCCGCTTTGGCTTCCACAACTTCGGTACCGGCGTTCTGGATACGTTTGGTCAGATCGGCAACCTCGTCTGCGGAGAAACTCACGCCCGGGATCTGCGACAGCAGCGGCAGAATGGTCACGCCTGAGTGCCCGCCGATAACCGGCACATCGATATCCGTCGGCTGTTTGCCTTTCAATTCCGCAACAAACGTATTGGAGCGGATGATATCCAGCGTGGTCACGCCGAACAGTTTATTTTTGTCATACACGCCGGCTTTTTTCAGCACTTCAGCAGCAATCGCCACCGTGGTGTTAACCGGGTTAGTAATAATACCAATGCACGCTTTCGGGCAGGTTTTCGCGATCTGCTGTACCAGGTTTTTCACGATGCCGGCGTTAACGTTGAACAGATCGGAGCGATCCATACCCGGCTTACGGGCCACACCGGCAGAAATCAGAACCACGTCAGCGCCGACCAGCGCAGGGGTCGCATCTTCGCCCGCAAAGCCTTTAATTTTTACCGCTGTCGGAATATGGCTGAGATCGACTGCCACACCCGGCGTGACGGGCGCGATATCATACAGTGAGAGTTCTGAGCCTGAAGGCAGTTGGGTCTTAAGTAGTAGGGCAAGCGCCTGGCCGATACCGCCAGCAGCGCCGAGAACTGCAACTTTCATCCTAAACTCCTTATTATGGTTAGTTTAAACAGGCGTTGTCCGCAACCACCGATTGCATGGCACCACCCGTTATAAATCCGTTGCGGCGACCTTAATTCACGGGTTAAACAATTACAATCGTCATGCAGCAAGAATGTGGCATCACCCCCGGCATTCTTCAGAATAGCCGCTGATAGTCACTTCCGTCAGGATACGCGACAAGCCAAAACAACATCTCAACAGGCGGTTACATTACACCCTCTTTAACTTTCAAAACAACATCATTTTGATAACATTTAATTTACTTTTAAGCTTATTTCACTCCCGTGACGTAAGCATGTTCCTCGATAACGTTTTTTGATAAAATTCGTCTCTTTCATAACATTATTTCAGACTTTCTCCTGGCAGATTGTTTGCATAAAAATTCATCCATATGCATAATAATGTTGTTCTTTTCGCCATTACATGGGTGACTTATGCGCAGCTCCGCAAAACAAGAAGAATTAGTTAAGGCATTTAAAGCATTACTTAAAGAAGAGAAATTTAGCTCCCAGGGCGAGATTGTGCAGGCTCTGCAGGACGAAGGCTTCGAGAACATTAACCAGTCCAAAGTGTCGCGGATGCTGACCAAATTCGGTGCCGTACGCACCCGTAATGCCAGAATGGAAATGGTGTACTGTTTGCCGGCAGAGCTGGGTGTGCCGACCGCCTCCAGCCCACTGAAAAATCTGGTGCTTGATATCGACTATAACGACTCCGTCGTGGTTATCCGTACCAGCCCTGGTGCGGCACAGCTTCTCGCCCGCCTGCTTGACTCGATGGGCAAATCGGAAGGGATCCTCGGTACTATCGCCGGCGATGATACCATTTTCACCATCCCCATCCGCGGCTTTTCGGTCAAAGAACTCTACGAAGCTATTCCGGGACTGTTCGATCAGGAACTCTGATCCCCTTCTTTACCTCCTGACGCTCATCAGGAGGTCTATTCTTCTGCCTTTAAATTAACAGTTAGTGCGATCCACTGCTTTTATTGACGGTAAAAGCAGTTACTGTTGCTAAATAAAGCACAAAAAGTTAATTCAACCCATCCACCTGATTTCCTTGATTTTTTCTCTCATCAGAGCGCTAACTTCATCGTTTTTTATTCCCTTTGGCTATAACAAATCATTCACTTATCCCTTAATACCACATGAAACAATTAGCAGGGTATTAATTTATCGAGTTACTAGTGTATGCTTTATTTTGTGATGAGGGTCACGAAACAGAGACCCCAATAAATAATGAATACGACGAGGTAAGCAAAATGAAAACCACTATCGCTGCAGTAAGCATCCTTTCCGTTCTTTCGTTTGGCGCATTAGCGGCCGATTCTATCGGTATCGATCAGGCGCAAAACCGTGAAGTTATCGGCACCGTTTCCGTCGGCTCCGTCAGCTCATCTCCGATGGATATGAAAGCGATGCTGAACGAGAAAGCTGAACAGCAGGGCGCTTCCGCATACCGTGTGATTGAGGCCCGTACCGGTGACAGCTGGCATGCAACAGCTGAACTGTACAAATAAGTTAAGCCCGGTCTGACAGATAACCACGACGGGAAATCAGACGCCTGAAGCGCCGTCCCGTCGCTGAACAACCCTATTTCTTTGGAGTAAAAATTATGAAACGCACATCGATCGTTGCATCACTGGGCCTGGCTTCCCTTATCTCTTTCGGCGCCAGCGCCGCCGCGCACCAGGTCTCTGCCGATCAGGCACAAAATCTGCAGCCTATGGGGACTGTCTCTGTTTCTCAGCCAGGCGGCTCGCCGATGGACATGAGAGCGTTGCTGAATCAGAAAGCTGACCAGCAGGGTGCTTCCGCATACCGCGTGATTGAAGCCCGTACCGGCGACAGCTCGCACGCGACTGCAGAACTTTACAAATAAACCCACGTCGTCTGTCCGACGACTTTTGCCCCCGCGTTCGTCGGGGGCTTTTTTATGTCCGCCGTCAGCCCTGCCGCACGTTAAAACGCAGCCGCCCTTCCAGTTCCTCTTCCGCCTCGTCAAAGAGCAGGATCAGCGCACCATAGCGGCGCCGACGCCGTTCCGAAAGATGTACAAATTCGATTTCCACCGGCAAAGGCAACGCCCCACCTGTCACGATATCCCACAGGGAATCCAGGTCGTGAACCTTTTCCGGCGCGAGGTCAAACTGCCGGGCAAACGCCAGGAAGAAGGAACTTTGATTAGAAATAACATCAAAATCAAAGGTATAGATATTCATTGCCAGACACCCAGCCCGCTCAGGCGGCTTACGCCGCCTCTGTGCTTATAATCCTCCGAGATGGAGGGTTTTCACTTCAAGAAACTCATCCAGCCCAAGTACCGAGCCTTCACGTCCCAGCCCGGACTCTTTCACCCCGCCAAAAGGCCCCAGCTCGGTTGATACGGCACACTCATTAATGCCGATCATGCCGCTTTCCAGCGCCTGAGAGACGCGGAACACGCGCTGCAGATTCTGCGTATAGAAGTAGGCCGCAAGCCCGAAAGGCGTATTGTTGGCACGCTGGATCACCTCATCCTCAGAGGTGAAGCGGAAACAGGCAGCAACCGGGCCGAAGGTCTCCTCCTGAGCCAGCTTCATACCGTCGCTACACTCTCCCAGTACCGTCGGCTGCCAGAAGTTACCGCCATTAGCGTGAGGCTTACCGCCCGCCAGTGCTTTTGCCCCTTTAGCCAACGCATCGTCAACGTGCTCGCGTACTTTATCCACGGCAGAAGGCTCAATCAGCGGCCCCACCTCAATCCCCTCTTCCAGTCCGTTGCCCACCTGCAACGCCTGCACGGCCTTGCTGAGCTTGCCGGTAAAATCGTCATAGACCGACTCATGGATATAAAACCGATTCACACTGACGCAAACCTGACCAGCATTGCGGAATTTATTGGCTATTGCCCCCTTCACCGCCGCGTCGATATCCGCATCGTCAAAGACGATATAAGGCGCATTGCCCCCCAGTTCCATGGAGACTTTTTTCATCGTCTCTGCCGCGTTGCGCACCAGGGTTTTACCGACGGAGGTTGAACCGGTAAACGAGATTTTGCGCACTGCGGGGCTGGCCATAATGGCATCGCTGATTTCCGGCGTGTTCCCGGCGACGGCATTGAGCACGCCATCGGGGATCCCCGCTTTTTTCGCCAGGGTGAGCAGCGCAAAGGCGCTTAACGGCGTGTTGTTTGCCGGTTTAATTACGCCGGTGCAGCCCGCAGCCAGGGCCGGACCGAGTTTGCGGGTCAGCATCGCCATCGGGAAATTCCACGGCGTAATGGCCGCTACAACGCCAACGGGTTCACGGGTTGCCAGAATGCGCGATCCGGGTTTGGCGGGGGGAATGATTTCACCGTTGGCGCGTTTTCCCTGCTCTGCAAACCACTGAATAAAGCTGGCGGCATACTCCACTTCGCCCTCCGCTTCTTTCAGCGGCTTACCCTGTTCGGTGGTCATCAGACGCGCCAGCCAGCTTTTATGTTCGATAATCAGCTGGTACCAACGGTAGAGCAGTTCCGAACGCGCTTTTGCCGTTCTTGAACGCCATTCGGGAAAGGCGCGGCTGGCGGCAGCAATTGCCTCTTGCGTCTCTTTGCCGCTCGCTTTGGCGACTTTAGCAACCACGTCTCCCGTCGCCGGGTTAAGTACATCAAAGGTCGTCGGCAGGGTTTTCCAGACGCCATCTACCAGATAGCCGGTCTGAAAGAGTTCATTATCCTGGAGTGTCTGACTTGTCATTGTTCCTCCTGTTACGTCATCTTCCCGGGTACCGGATAAGTATAGCCATAAAAAAACCGACGCCTGTGGCGTCGATTTTTGGGGTTAATTCAGGGTCAATGCGTGCTGGTAGCGTTGCAGCATCCCGGCCAGCCTTTTAACCGGCTCGGTCAACTGCGGCGGCGCCTGCCAGGTATGCAGTTTCTCCTGATACACCTCCAGCTCTTCGAGCAGACGGGAGAAGTAGTAACGTCGCTTTTCATCGCTGCTTGCGGAGATAACTCTGTCCGCCGTACGACGCATCTGGCGGTGGAACGCAGAGAGGTCGTCATTGATCGGCACCGGTGCATCGCGCAGCCGCTGGTGAGCAATAATCATCGACAGGGCCAGGCGAAACTTCGCGACATCGCCGGGAAATTTATTCAACAGTAAAAAGAGCTGCTGATAGAGCGCCGGGAGATGATTCTCTTTGCGTCGTGCGCTGTTGGTGGTCAGCGAGGAAATGGCCGCCGCAACAAACTGATTCAGCAACACTCTTCCTGTCCGGGCCCGCGAGTTGTCACGCACCAGCAAAATCACCATCAGCGCCAGCACGCAGCCAACAATCTGCCCCAGAGCACTGTCGAGAAACTGGCTGAAGTGGAAGGTCATCGGGTTATCCAGCACGATAATATTAATGGTGCTGGCCAGTGCTCCCAGCGATCCCAACCGCCGCTTTTGCACTTCAATACCAATAAAGAATGCCAGAACCGCCAGGCTCAGACAGAGCAGCAGCATACTCTGCTGGGTCGACGGGATCACGACGAGGAAAAACAACGCGCCAATCGGCAGGGCCGCAAAGGTGCCGTAGACAAAATCAATCGCCACCATACGTGGATTCGGCAGGCGCATCGCCAGCGAGGTCACCACCGCGATCATCACCATAGTACCGTTCCCCGATGTCCAGCCGGTCCACAGCCAGAAGAGCGCGCCGAGCATACAGGAGATCGTAGTACGCCAGAAGTTGACCATTGCGTGGTGGCACTCGGCAGAGGCGGGTTTAACCACCGCTTCACCCTGCAGCACCTCTTCTTCGTTCGCGCTGATACTGGCATTTCCCGTCACGCCGCGTTTCAGCAGCAGATAGCGCGTTGCCGCGCCGACCCAGCTATAGATAGTTACCGGCGTATCACGCTCGCCGGTCCAGGCAATCACCCGCCGCATACGTTTAAGCTGTTTGCGCACGTCCTGAACATTCTCCACCGGCTCGGCAAACAACTCGCGAAAGCTGTCGGTAATCAGCTCCGACCGGGTATTCTGAATAAGGTACGTTTCGCAGGATTGGGTGATCAGCGTCAGAGAAAGCACATCAATCCCTCTTAACCGACGTACCGCACGCGCCCAGCGAGAAGATTCCATATTCAGATTACTGCGCATTCCTGCGAGTCCGGTTGTCCGGCGCACCAGTGCTCCCCAGGCTTTATCCACCTCTTCGCTATCACCATGTTTGATACAGAGTTGCATCAGTTGGTACTGGGCGACGATCAAACTATCCAGCTCACGATCGATCTCCTGCTTGATGGAACGCGGAGAGAACAACAGATCCGCAACGATAGCGCAGACGATCCCGACGACGATTTCGCTACAGCGCTCAACGGCAAACTGCGGCGTCAGCAGCGGCTCAGTCTGAATAGTGATCACAATGATCAGCGCAGTATAACCGGCCAGTCCCCAGGCGTAGGAGTTTTCGACGCGAACCAGTGAGGAGATCCAGGTACAGAACCCGGCCCAGACGCAGCACACCATCACCATCAGCAGTGGCGCACGGATCATTAGCGTAATAATGATCAGCGCCGCAATACAGCCAATAAAGGTGCCGATAATACGCAGCATCCCGCGATAGCGGATCGCCCCGGACCAGGGTTCACCACCGACGGCAAAAGCCGGCCCCGCCGTGACGATCGCCGCAGTGAGCACCGCCCAGCGCGGCGTTTCCAGCTGGAAATGGAAGCTAACAAACAGCGCCAGCACAATGGCGCTGGCCAGCTTAAGCGCAAAGCGCACGTGCTGACTGGCAATGGTGAAGATGCCCATCGCGATTAACCAAACTCGCGCAGACGATGGACCATCTTCTGCATAAAGTTCATCTGACGGCTGTCCGGATCGCTGGCCCCGGTAATCACTACCGTGGCCGTTGTACCTGCCGGCCAGAGATTGCCCTGCTCTTCGCTCAGGCGAATACGTACCGGCACGCGCTGCGCCAGGCGCACCCACTCCAGATTGGAATCGACGGTGGCCATACCTTTGGCATCGCTGCTGCTGCTCGCATTGGTTACGCCCGCCGCCACGCTATCGACGACGCCTTTCAGCGTACGGCTGCTGCCCAGCGGGGTGATTTCGACATAATAGCCGGGACGGATGCCCTCCAGCTTGGTCTCTTCCAGATAGGCCAGCACATAGAACGAGTGCTGTTTGACCAGCGCCACCGCAGTCGAACCGCGGGTAATAAACTCGCCTGCGTAGACATTCAGGTTGGTGACCCAGCCGTCCGCGGGTGCGCGGATCACGGTACGATCCAGATCCAGCTTAGCCAGATCGCGCGTCGCCTGTGCTTTCGCCAGCTGGTGCTGGACCGTCTGCAGAATGTTGTTAGCCTGATCGATCTCTTCCCGCGACATGGCCTGGATCCCAAGCTTATTACGCCTTCCGGCTTCCAGACGTTTCTCGGTCGCCAGCGCCTGATAGTAGGCAACGTCGGCCTGCGCTTCTTCCAGCGCCTTCTGATAGCGCGGCTGGTCGATAGTAAAGAGCACCTGGTTTTTCTTCACTAGTTGGTTATCCTTGACGTTCACTTGGGTAATCAGCCCAGCGACATCAGGCGCAATCGCCACCACGTCGGCGCTAAAGCGGGCATCACGCGTCCACGGCGATTCGGTGTAGTAAGCCCACGCGCGGAAAATGGCAATAAATGCCAGCACGACAAGGATCAGCGTGATAGCGGTGCGGGAGATTTTTGTTGTTAGAGCTTTCACATCTACCTCAGACAAACAGGCGCGATAACAGATAAAACAGGCAGCAATAGAGCGCGGCATTGAACAGCGCCGGGTGCCAGACGAAGTCGTAGATACCGGTCGGAACCAGCACACGACGCACCAGCCAGAAAATCGCCAGTGACAATAGCAACTCAAAGAAGATCGGTGGGAAAGACAGACCGAAAATCACGATAACTGGAAACAGACTCATGTTGACCTTGATAAGAACGTGCAGGCGAGCGCGGTGTATTAGTTACTCAGCTAACAATATATTAACGTAACTGTTATGCCTTCATCTATAATGTGTGATCTAAATCACTTTTAAGCCAGAGTGAATAATGGAACGATTAAAACGTATGTCGGTGTTTGCCAAAGTGGTCGAATTTGGCTCTTTTACATCCGCCGCCAGAAATCTGGAAATGAGCGTTTCGTCGGTCAGCCAGACCGTCGCGAAACTGGAAGATGAATTACAGGTGAAGCTGCTAAACCGCAGCACGCGCAGCCTTGGACTTACCGAGGCGGGCAAGATCTACTACCAGGGCTGCCGAAGAATGTTGCATGAAGTTCGCGATGTGCACGAGCAGCTTTATGCCTTCAACAACACGCCTATCGGTACGCTACGCATCGGCTGTTCTTCAACCATGGCACAAAATGTCCTCGCCGGGATCACCGCTGAGATGCTGAAAGAGTATCCCGGACTCTCCGTCGATCTGGTGACCGGGATCCCCGCACCGGACCTGATCGCCGATGGACTGGACGTGGCGATCCGCGTCGGTGCCCTGCAGGACTCCAGCCTGTTCTCACGGCGACTGGGGGCCATGCCGATGGTGGTCTGCGCGGCAAAAAGCTATCTGGCCCAGTACGGTAACCCGGAGAAACCCGCCGACTTAGCCAATCACAGCTGGCTACAGTACAGCGTACGTCCGGATAATGAATTTGAACTGATCGCCCCAGAAGGGATTTCGACCCGTCTGATCCCGCAGGGCCGTTTTGTGACTAACGATCCCATGACCTTAACCCGCTGGCTAACGGCAGGCGCCGGGATCGCCTACGTTCCGCTGATGTGGGTGATCGACCAGATCAACCAGGGCGAACTGGAGATCCTGCTTCCACGCTATCAGTCAGATCCCCGGCCGGTCTACGCTCTCTATACGGAAAAGGACAAGCTGCCGCTGAAGGTGCAGGTCTGTATTAACGCGCTGACGGATTACTTTATTGGCGTGGCGAAGATTTACCAGGAGATGCACGGACGAGGAAGAGAGAAGTAAACGATGCCCTCCCCGTCAGGAGAGGGCAAGAGTATCACATCAGGCAGTACCACCGACGGTAAGACCGTCGACTTTCAGGGTCGGCTGACCTACGCCAACTGGCAGGCTCTGACCTTCTTTGCCGCAGACGCCAACGCCGCTGTCCAGCTTCAGGTCGTTACCGACCATCGAGATCTGCTGCATTGCCTCAATACCTGAGCCAATCAGCGTTGCGCCTTTCACCGCCTTCGTCACTTTCCCTTTTTCAATCAGGTAGGCTTCGGAGGTGGAGAACACAAATTTTCCGGAGGTGATATCAACCTGGCCGCCACCAAAGTTCGGCGCGAAAATACCGTAATCCACAGATTCGATAATTTCCTGCGGTGTAGATTTACCCGCCAGCATATAGGTATTGGTCATACGCGGCATCGGCAGGTGCGCATAGGATTCACGACGGCCGTTGCCGGTAGGCGCAACGCCCATCAGATGCGCATTCAGCTTGTCCTGCATATAGCCTTTCAGCACGCCGTTTTCGATCAGCACATTGTACTGGCCCGGCGTCCCTTCATCGTCAATCGCCACCGAGCCACGGCGATCGATCATGGTACCGTCATCGACAATGGTACACAGCTCGGACGCCACCAGCTGGCCCATCTGGCCGCTGAATACCGAGGTCCCGCGACGGTTGAAGTCGCCTTCCAGACCGTGACCCACCGCTTCATGCAGCAGCACGCCAGGCCAGCCTGCGCCCAGCACGACCGGTAGCATACCGGCAGGCGCAGCAACGGCGGAAAGATTAACCAGCGCCATACGCACCGCTTCTTTCGCCCAGGTATCAGCGCGTACTTCGCCGTCGACGTTGGCCAGGAACCAGTCATAGCCAAAACGTCCGCCGCCGCCGCTGGCGCCGCGCTCACGTTTGCCATCGTCTTCCACCAGCACGCTAACGGACAGGCGCACCAGAGGACGCACATCGGCCGCGAGGGTGCCATCGGTCGCCGCGACCAGAATCAGTTCATAGACGCCGGTCAGGCTGGCAGACACTTCCTGCACGCGTTTGTCTTCAGCCCGCGCCACGCGATCGACCCGGCGCAGGATATCCAGCTTCTCTTCGCGGCTCATGCTTTGCAGCGGATCGAGTGAGGTATAGAGCGGCGAGTATTCTACCGCGCCCAAGGTTTGCACGCGTCCGTCGCCGCTGTCGCGCACGATGGTACGTGCCGCCTGTGCGCTCTGCTGCAGCGCCTGCAGACCGATCTGATCTGCATAGGCAAAACCCGTTTTTTCACCGCTGACTGCGCGAACGCCAACGCCCTGATCGATGTTGTAAGAACCATCTTTGATGATGCTGTCTTCCAGAACCCAGGATTCGTGGTAGCTCGACTGGAAATAGAGATCGCCATAATCCAGACGGCGCTCGGTCAGTTGACCAAGGATGGCAAAGAGATCCTGATGACTCAGGCCATTTGCAGAAAGCAATTGTTCACTTACCAGGTTCAGACTCATTATTTCGCTACTCTTTGGTTGCCGCTTCGAGGCGGTAAAAGTTCCTGATAGTAGGGTGAGGCAATTAAACGCCGTCGTCAAATCATTGCGCTTTCTCGCCGCGCGCCTGACGCAGCACTTCATTAATGCGCGGCTGGTCGACAGGACCGGTAATGCGATAGCGCAGAATAGAGACTTTGTTCCATAGCGGGCCCAGCACTTTACTGGCGGCGAACACCGCAGCACCAACGACAGGATTTACGGCAAAGGCTGCCGCCACGCCAACGGTGGCGGAAATTTCCGGCGCCACGACCGCTTCCAGATCAAGCTCACGACGAACCAGATCAACAGAGCCTTTCATGGCGATATCCGCTTCCAGTCCGTCGACCAGCGTGTCGTCCGTATGCAGAATGCCGTCTTTAATCCAGGCGGTGCTGTGGATGGAGTCAAAATAAAAACCTTCGCTAAAGGTATCGCTGAAGTCAAAACGCAGCTTGCGCAGCAGGGCATCAACGCTCAGGAGCCGCAGCAGCTGCCCGGCATGACCAGTGCTGAGATCGGTGATTTCACCTTTGCCGATCCGCGAGCGCAGAATACCGTTCAGCGACGCTTCTTCCGGTTTCCACGGCTGATTACGCCAGTGCAGATCGTAGTCAATATCAAAGGAGGAGCCGCGGACCGGCGTCGACAGACCGAAGAAGCCCAGCGCCGAACCGACTTTATCGCCCCGCAGTTTACCCTTCAGCGACGTCCGCAGATTATTCGGCCCGTTCACCCAGACGCCATCGGCCGTTAAGCGCGCAAAGCCGGTGTCCAGCAGGACATTGCTCAGCGTCAGCGTATCGCCGTTAATCGCCGCGTCCGCATCGATACGCCCGTATTTCTGTCCCCACAGCCAGCACTCGGCGCAGCGCAGCTGCACGTCCGGCCAGCCGCGGAAATCGATTTGGCTGGTGTTATCCAGCGGGAAGCTCATACTGGGGTCGCTGCCGCTCACGCTGGATTTCATCATCGGGTTGTAATAGAGATAGTTAATCTTCGCCTGCCAGGGGGCGTTTTCCCTGAGGGTCAGCGTGGCGTTGATTTCTCTTCCCTGGGCATCAACCACCGTATCCTTCGCCGATGGACGGGACGTCAGGCTGACATTGTTCCACTGCTGTCCGCCCAGCGATAACGAGGGTGTACGTAGGGTGACGCTTTGCGGGAACTGCGCCGCACCGCTGGCGTTATCCGCGGCCCCCTGACGGAACAGCGCCAGCCACTGGGCGCCGTCCAGCGGCGGTAGATTCAGTTCTACGCCGGTCTGCTCCGGCAGCGGCGGCACCGTCCGGCTTTGAGAGGTCCAGATGGCACGGTCGAGCGTAAGCTTGCGGTTCAGCAACCAGCGGCTGTTAAAGTGATTATCCCGCCCGAGGTTACCGGTCAGATCGAAATGATGGATATCGCCATCGACGTTAATTTTCACCGGCAGCGAAACGCCCGAGGGTTTTGCCAGCGGAGAAGGTAAGCGACTGCTCACATTTTTAAGATCGCCGGTGATATCGACCCCGTAATGCACGCCACCACGATAAGGCAGCTCGACCGCCACTTTCCCCTGCCAGGGCACGCTGCCGCTGATGGCATCGTTAAGCTGTGTCGGGAACATGCCGGTACGCGACGGCTGCCAGTCGGCATTCATATTGACCGCTACCTGATAAGCTTTTTCCCCTTCGGTAGTGGAGAAATCCACATTCAGGGGCTGATTAAACCAGCGGGCAGTCAGCGGCTCGCTTTGCAGATTGCCGTTTTCGAAGCTGAATTTGCCGTTCAGATTATGCAGTGTGCTGTTAATCGGCTTAATAAACAGGCTGTTATTACTCAGTTGCACGTCGCCTTTGGCGAGCGTCATCTCACCGTCGAGCGGGATATCAAGATGTAAGCGAGCACTTACATCACCATCCAGCTGTAGCTCATCAAGCGTCGCCGCCAGCGAGTCTGCCAGCGGCGTCTCTTTGAAGTACGGCCCGACGGTCTTGCCCGGCCCGGCGATGTCCGCATCGATCAGCAGCTTCTCTTTGCTGTAGTCCGGGATGATCGCCGTCAGATTGCTGGCCGTCACGCCGCCCAGGGCAACGCGATCGGTCTTCATCCACAGGCCGTCATTGATAAAATCGAGCGTGATATCAAGATTGTTCAGCGCCGGCCAGTCCGGCTGGAAAGCAAAGGTGGCATTACGCAGCGGCACCAGCACTTCAAACTGACCTTCATTATGCTGATAAGGGAACTGATGCGGATTACCGCCGTACACCAGCGTAGCATTATCCACCTGGCCGCCCTGAATCGCACCGCTCAGGTAGTCTGTGAGCGCCTTGCCCATCAGGTTTTCCGGGAAGTAGCGCCAGGCCTGAGAGGCATCATCGGTACGTATCCCGGCCAGAATACCAAGCCACGGCTCATCTCCGGCTGGCTGCAGAAAGCGGAAACCGCCCCTGGCGCGTACCGCCTTCGCCTGAACGTCGACGTTGCGGCCATCGAGCATAAAGCCTTCGGCATTCTTCAGCCAGCTGATGGTCGCGACGCCTTTTTCGATCTCCAGCGGCGCGCGGAATACCGTCTGGTAAGGCATCTTCGCCTGCGTCATGCTGGCCGTCATCCTGCCGTTCTCAACGCTGCCGTCGATCTCACCGGAGAAGTGTTCCGCGCCAGGCAGCAGCTTCCACTGGGACCAGGCCAGGTCGTGCCAGCTGGCATTGAAACGGGTTTTTTCGCTCGCCTGCAGCGGGATATCCAGCGCCAGGCGGTCTATTTGCCCACGCGGCTGCGTCGCCCGCCAGATTTCGCCCAGCGACGGGGAGATCTTTTCCGCAATCGGCAACAGCCCGTCCAGACCGTGCAACTCAAGGTTGCTGGCGCGAACCCGCAGTTCATCGCTGCGTGTCCCCGCAGCGCCGCCCACATCCTGCTGCGGGATCCAGGCCAGCGACAACGCGCCCCGCGGCCAGGGGCTATCATCGAGGGTAATACGGGTCTCAGGAATGGAGAATACCCAGCCGCCCTGCTCGTGGGACAGGTGCGCGGTCAGGTTATCAACCGTTAACTGATGGGTCTTGTCATCGCCACGCCAGCTGGCGCCGCCCTGTTTCAGCAGGACATCGCCGCCGGCAATATCACCGCGGGCGATATCCATCCAGCCTTCCAGGCTAAAGCGGGCGCTTTCCAGCGCCACTCTGTCCTGCATCCACTGGCCCAGCCACGGCTTAACGTCAATATCATCCGCCTGCAGCCAGATTTTGCCGTTGTTCAGCAGGCCATTATCGTCACGTAAATGCATCCGCACCTGCATCACACCGTGCTGACCGGTCAGGCTGGAAAGACTGACCTGGCCCTCGGCCCGATGGCGATTCTTACCGTTTACCCATGTCAGTTGGGGAATCGCAAGCTCAGCGCGCTGACCGGAAAGCGTCAGGAAGCTGATACGGCTGTCGCGCAAATCAAAGTGGTCAAACTGGTTGAGAAACAGATCGCGCATCCGGTCCGTTCCCATACCTTCGCTACCTTCCTGCTGGATGCGCGTATTGGTATGAACCTGAAGCTGCCAGAAGGTGAGATCGCGAAACTGCCAGCGCAGGTGCAGCAGACTCTGCCAGACGTCCAGCGCCAGCGTCACCCGGCTGACGGACATTTCACCGCCGTCTTTCAGGCCGGCTTTAACATGGCGTACGTCGAGGGTTGGGCCGAAGCTTTGCCAGCTGGCATGCAGCTGGCCGACCTCTACGGAGACGCCCGTGGCATTTTCCACCCGGGTGAGAATCTGAGGGCGCCACTTATCAAGATGGGATAGCGCAAGGCGCAGGCCGCTGACCAGCAGGGCAATAATGACCACCAGCGTTGCACCTGTTAGCAGCAAAATCCCCGGCAGTCGCCTCACGCCTCTCTCCTTGTTGTCCTGCATGGCCCATTAAGCTCTAAGCCTGTGTTACCACCGACCCTGCAATTACATCATTACCACGTCGAACTGCTCCTGATTATAGAGCGGCTCGATCTGGACCTTGACCTGTTTGCCAACGAAGATTTCAACCTCCGCCAGCGCGTGCGACTCTTCCCCTTTGAGGGTTTCTGCCACCGCAGGTGAAGCGTAAACCAGGAAGCGGTCAGAATCGTAAGCATGATGCACGCGAACAATTTCACGCATAATTTCGTAACAGACGGTTTCCACTGTTTTGACGGTCCCACGTCCGTGGCAGGTCGGGCACTCATTACACAGGACATGCTCAACGCTTTCGCGAGTGCGCTTACGGGTCATCTCCACCAGCCCAAGCTGTGAGAAACCATTGATACCGGTTTTGACGCGATCCTTACTCAGCGCCTGTTCAAGGGAGTGCAGCACCCGGCGACGATGGTCCTCATTATTCATATCGATAAAATCAATGATGATAATGCCGCCAAGGTTACGCAACCGCAGCTGGCGCGCGATCGCCTGGGTGGCTTCAATATTGGTATTAAAGATGGTGTCATCAAGATTACGATGGCCAACAAACGCCCCGGTATTGATGTCAACGGTGGTCATCGCCTCGGTCTGATCGATAATGAGATAGCCGCCAGACTTCAGCTCCACCTTGCGCTCCAGCGCACGCTGGATCTCATTTTCCACGTCGAAAAGATCGAAGATCGGCTGACGCCCGCTGTAGTGCTCCAGCTTGCTGGTCATCTCCGGGATATACTCACCGGTAAACTCCAGCAGCGCTTCATACGTCAACCGTGAGTCAACGCGAATGCGGTCCAGCTGCGCATCGGCGAAGTCACGCAGGACACGCTGCGCCAGCGCCAGCTCACCGTACATCTGATAGCGCGTCTGCGGGCGTTTTTTACGCTCCATGACCTTGGTCCAGACGCGCTTAAGATAGGCCGCATCCGACGCCAGGTCCTCTTCGCAGACACTTTCTGCGGCGGTACGGATAATAAACCCGCCCTGCTCATCACAGTATTCGGCGACCACCTGCTTGAGTCGTTCACGCTCGGTTTCGCTTTCGATACGCTGGGAAACCCCAACATGGGACGCGCCCGGCATAAAGACCAGGTAGCGAGAAGGCAGGGTAATATCGGTGGTTAAACGCGCGCCTTTGGTGCCCAGCGGATCTTTCACCACCTGCACCATTAAGTCCTGCCCCTGACGCACCAGTTCGGAAATATCACGGACGGTAAACTGCTTCTGCTCTTCGCCCGCCACGCATTCAGTGTGGGGCATAATATCGGAAGCGTGCAGAAACGCGGCTTTATCCAGTCCAATATCTACAAAAGCCGCCTGCATCCCCGGCAGTACACGACTGACACGACCTTTGTAGATATTGCCTACTATTCCGCGTCGCGCTTCGCGCTCAATATGAATTTCCTGCAGAATGCCGCCATCAATATACGCCACCCGGGTTTCCGAAGGCGTTACGTTAACCAGTAGTTCAGCTGTCATCTGTATCCCGTTTCTCACGCAGTGCGTTAAAATTGCTCAGCAACTCGTCTGTTTCCACCAGAGGCAAGCCCACTACCGCGTGGTAGCTGCCGTTAATCTTCCTGACGAAACGGCCACCCAGCCCCTGAATACCGTAGGCACCCGCTTTATCCATCGGTTCGCCGCTGGCAACATAGGCCGCGATATCCTGTTCTGAGAGCACTCTGAATGTCACGTCCGTCACCACCAGACAATCCAGCACCTGCTGGCGATCGGCGAGGGCAACGGCGGTCATTACCTGATGTGTCTGCCCGGAAAGCTGACGCAGCATAGCCGCCGCGTGGGTCGCATCGCGGGGTTTTTCCAGCACTTCGCCATTGCGGATAACGATGGTGTCAGCACCCATCACCGGGAGATCCCGTACCGCCATCGCCACGCCAGCACGGGCTTTATCCCGAGCCAGTCGCATCACGTAGTCCTGAGCGCTCTCCTGTGCGCGACGGATCTCCTCCACGCCGGGAACGATACGTTCGAAGGATACACCAAGCTGTGTCAGAAGTTCCTGGCGTCGTGGCGAGCCGGAAGCAAGATAGATAGTCGTCATAGTACCCTTTATTGCACCGCGAACTGCTGGCGCACCTTACGCATCAGCAGGAAAACCCACGGCCAGAGTACGCCGTTCACTACACTTCCCCAGAACACTTCCGGGCGGAAAGAGACGTTAATCACTAAAAACTCTGCCCAGAAGACAATCAGATCCGCCGCCAGTGAAATCACCATCACCATCAGGGCCTGCTGCCAGAGTGCCAGATTACGGAATAACTGATACTTCAGCGCCACCAGGTAGGCGGCAATGCTGAAAGATAAGGCGCGAACGCCTAAGGTTGAGCCGCTGATAAGATCCAGTATGGCACCCATCACAAAACCCGTGCCGACATTTACGCGATGCGGCAGAGCGAGAGACCAGTACAGCAGGATCAGCAGAACCCAGTTTGGCCGGTAGACAAGAATGTCATCCGGCCAGGGCATCACTTGCAGCAATAGCGCAATAATGAACGAGAGCCAGATAACCCAGCGTCCCTGGCTACGGTATGTTGACACTACTGCCCTCCCGGCGCGAGCTGAGGCGCAGGTACTACATCGGACGGCGGCGGCGTCAGACCGGTCGCTGGCGCGGGCATCGGTGCGGGCGGTCCCATTGCATCCGGTGACGGCAGCACCTGAGGCATCATCTGCGTCAAACGTTCGTTCGCCACGCGGTGCACCTCTTCAGACGGCATCGGATTAGTACCGTTAGCATCGGCTCCCCATAGCAGCAGCAGATAGCGTAAACGTTGCAGACCGGCCGTCGGACGCGCCTGGATAACGGTATACGCGCGCTGAGTATCAAGCGTCACGGAGGACACCACGCCAACCGGATAACCTTCCGGGAAACGTCCGCCGAGACCCGATGTCACCAGCACATCACCCACGCGAATATCGGTATTGGCCGGGAGATGTTCCAGTTGAAGATCGTCGGTACAGCCGTTACCGGCGGCAATAACACGGATGTCATTACGCAGAACCTGAATGGGCAGCGCGTGGGTCGCGTCGCAAATCAGCAGGACACGACTGGTCATTTTCGCCACCGCGATAACCTGACCGACCACGCCCTTATCGCTGATCACCGGCTGACCTTCGTAGACACCATTAACGCTGCCTTTGTCGATCACCACCTGATCGCTGTAAGGATCGTTGCTGGTAGAGAGCACCTGGGTCACCATTTTCTGCTCGTCCTGACGCAGCGGAGAACCCAGCAGCTCACGCAGACGGGCATTTTCCTGGCGATACTGACCCAGCATCAGCAGTTCGCTGTTTTTTAACAGGAGTTCCTGGCGCAGCGCACGGTTTTCGAGTTCGAGCTGCTCCCGCGATGCCAGCGTTTGTGACACGCTATCGAGTAATTCACGAGGACCGTTGGAAATAAAGTAGAAAGGACTGACAGCAGTGTCCATATACGTTCGGATCTGGCTGAACGTACCGAGGCGGCTGTCAGCGACAATGACGCCGAGCGCCACCAGCACCACCAGAATAAGGCGAATCTGTAGCGACGGGCCACGGCTAAAAATGGGCTTCATAGGCTATGCGTACTCTTGTGCCAGACGATAAAGGGCAGCCGCTGGCCACCCTTTATCACCGCTGGCTACTCTTCGCTGAACAAGTCGCCGCCGTGCATGTCGATCATTTCCAGCGCCTTGCCGCCGCCACGGGCTACGCAAGTCAGTGGATCTTCTGCAACTACGACAGGAATACCTGTCTCTTCCATCAACAGGCGATCGAGGTTACGCAGCAGCGCACCACCACCGGTCAGTACCATACCACGCTCGGAGATATCGGAAGCCAGCTCTGGCGGACACTGTTCCAGCGCAACCATCACCGCGCTCACGATGCCGGTCAGCGGCTCCTGCAGCGCTTCGAGGATTTCGTTGGAGTTCAGGTTAAAGCCGCGAGGAACACCTTCTGCCAGATTACGACCGCGCACTTCGATTTCGCGCACTTCGTCGCCCGGATAGGCAGAACCGATTTCATGCTTGATGCGCTCGGCAGTGGCTTCACCAATCAGTGAACCATAGTTACGACGCACATAATTGATGATGGCTTCATCGAAACGGTCACCGCCGATACGTACAGAAGAGGAGTAAACCACACCATTCAGGGAGATAACCGCCACTTCGGTCGTACCACCACCGATATCAACCACCATGGACCCCGTGGCTTCAGAAACCGGCAGGCCAGCACCGATTGCGGCGGCCATAGGCTCTTCAATCAGGAAGACTTCACGCGCGCCTGCACCCTGTGCAGATTCACGGATGGCGCGACGCTCAACCTGGGTCGCGCCGACCGGAACGCAGACCAGAACGCGCGGGCTTGGACGCATAAAGCTGTTGCTGTGCACCTGTTTGATAAAGTGCTGAAGCATTTTCTCGGTCACGAAGAAGTCGGCGATAACACCGTCTTTCATCGGACGAATAGCAGCGATATTACCAGGCGTACGGCCCAGCATCTGCTTCGCTTCATGACCTACAGCAGCCACGCTTTTCGGCGAACCAGCACGATCCTGGCGAATGGCCACAACGGAAGGCTCATTCAGTACGATGCCTTGTCCTTTTACATAGATAAGGGTATTCGCGGTACCCAGGTCAATGGACAGGTCATTGGAAAACATGCCACGAAATTTTTTCAACATACTAAGGGATAATCCTGAAAGCTGGGGCGGAAACAAAATCCGCTTACTTTACCAACCACACGCAGCAGCGACAAGGCGCAAAAATCATCTGCAACGGTGAAAATTAGTGCAGTTTATGTCCTTTGTTACAACTCACCGTCGGCTCCCTGATAGCGACAGACAACGATGACATATCTCACTCGGGTTTGTAACCGGTCAAAGGTCAGAAACTGGCTTGTATTACTGCAACGCGCTGGCGGGCAGACAAGCACGCCCCCATAAGCCACAGCGCGAGTTATTCTACGTGAAAACGCAATAAACAGCAGGCTTAAACCGAGTATCTTTGTGAATATTTTTTCACGTTTGTATCAAGCGGTTGTGAAGAGGCAAAAAAATCGCCCTGCCCGCCCGTCAGACCACACTCGGTCAGCGTCCGCCACTCGTTTCGGGTGCGAATACCGGTAGCAAAAACTAAGGTCGGCGTTCCTTTACAGGCTTCCACCAGACTCTGTACCAGCAACTGGTTTTCTGGCCGCTTTTCAATGTTACGGACAAGGCCGGGATGCAGCATGATAAGCTCCACTTCCAGCTGCCTGATCCAGCTGGTGCTGACCATGGTCAGCCCGGCCTGCGTCACCGCGACACGAGACCCCAGTGCGTTTATCAAACGCACCATAGGATGTAACCGACTGATATGTTGACAAACATCCGCCTCAGCAAGTTCAAAAATAATCCTCTGTCGCTGGGATTTTTCACACTGCATTAGCGTATCGCGCAGCCAGCGCTGGAAACGTGGGCGGATCAGGGACTCGACGGTGACCGGCAGCGCCAGGGTCTCTTCAGGCCAGAAGGTCAGGAAAGGCAGCAGGCGCGTGATCTGCAGGCGGTCATACTCTTCCGCCAGGCCAAACTGCAGCACCATCGGCATATACTCCGCAGAGAGCACTTCTTCCGTGCCATCAAAGAAGCGACACATCAGCTCACGATGGTGTACGTGGCCGTTCAGCGTCACCGCCGGTTTTTGATACAGACGCGGCCCGCCCCGGTTAAGCATCTGCTCGACCAACGTCCGCCAGCGTACGTTGCCACGCCCTTTTTCCGGCAGGGTATCGTCATATACTGCCCAGCTATTGGCGCCCTGCAGTGCCGCATTACGCGTTGCCGCTTCCGCATGATCTATCACCTGCTCCGGCTGCTGACCGCTGCGCCAGGCACAGATACCAATATGCATCATATCGGCACGGTCCAGCATTTTGGTCGGTGGCAGTGCATCCACGGATTTCAGTAGCTGTCCGGCAATGCTGTCAGCTTCTTTAAGCGTACGATGGGGCAACAGGACAGTGAAGTCGCTACGGTGATAGCGGGCCAGCAGCGCGCCGGGGTAACGCATTGTGAAGGTCGACAGGAGGTTCACCAGCATAAACAGAGAGTCTTCTGTTACGGTGCGGCCCCAGCTGTCGCTTAGCAGATCAAAGTCAGGCAGGCGGATCATCATGACGATGCCATAAGCCCCACCTTCTCTTGATCTTCCAGCAGCGTGGCCAGCTGGTTATCAAAGAAGATCCGGTTGCTAAGCCCCGTGCGCGTATCCAGCGCCGCATGGGAGCGGATCAGGGTATCGATCCGACTACGCTGATCGCTGGCGAACTGAATTTCCGAGAGCAGCATATCGAGCGCACTGCTGGTACGCGTCGGCCATTCGTACACCGAGCCGCGAACCTGATGACCGCGCTCGCCGTTAAGAATACGTATCGCGCGCAGTTCCAGTAGCTCCTGACCCGAAAGCTGGCGACGCAGCCAGCGCACGGCAAGAAAGATCGCCAGTACCATAAAAGCAATAGAGAGTGTGAGCGGTGCCGTGGTGATAAACGAGCGGAAATTGCTGGCTATCGGATCCCGGTACTGGAGCAGGAACCTCATGCGCGGATATTTCACCGACGTTACCGTCAATTCGCGGTATTTGCTCGTGCTGCCAGAGGGACGATACATGTCCAGCCTCTCACGCCTGAAGAGCGTCTCCTCCCCGAGCATAACCTGGACACGTACGATATCCATTGGCACCATCAGTTCATCAAGCTGCAACGCAAGGCGGTCAAATGAGGTTGTAACCAGATGGGTGTCGATAATGGTCGCCACTGACTGAACACGATTTTCGACTTTGTATTGAATGGAGTGATAGAAACTCAGCGAGCTGCCAATCAGCGTGACGAAAATGGCCAGGCCAATCGACAGGGTAAAAAATGCTGAAAATTTCGTCGTCAATCGCATCCCTGTGTTAACTCCGTTAGTTTAAAGCAGCCAGAATCAGCCCTGACGTATCAGGTCGTGGCAGGTAAAATCATCCATTCGCTTAGCAAATGAACTGCGCATACTACCAAACCAGGTTTATCTGGCAATTTTTTGCGCGAGTCGGGCATCGCATTTTCCTAAGCGAGTATAGTCTTGATGAATTAATTGCCCAATATCTACCAATTAAAGGAAAAATTATGCAGGCCTTAATTCTGGAGCAGCAGGATGGAAAAACGCACGCGGCCATACAGGAGTTGACGGATAGCCAGCTCCCGGCTGGTAACGTCACCGTCGATGTTCACTGGTCCAGCCTCAATTATAAAGATGCTCTGGCAATCACTGGCACGGGCAAAATCATCCGCAACTTCCCGATGGTACCGGGCATTGACTTTGCCGGGACGGTACACGCCAGCGAAGATCCGCGTTTTCATGTTGGTCAGCAGGTGATCCTCACCGGCTGGGGCGTGGGTGAAAACCACTGGGGCGGCCTGGCACAACGCGCACGCGTTAACGGCGACTGGCTGGTCGCGATGCCGGAAGGTCTGGATGGTCGCAAGGCAATGATTATCGGCACCGCGGGCTTTACCGCAATGCTGTGCGTAATGGCGCTGGAAGAGGCCGGTATTCGTCCAGCAGACGGTGAGATCGTGGTCACCGGCGCAAGCGGCGGCGTGGGCAGTACGGCTATCGCCTTGCTGCATAAGCTGGGTTATCAGGTGGCTGCCGTGTCCGGTCGCGAAAGCACCCATGACTACCTCAAAGCGCTTGGCGCACAGCGCATTCTTGGTCGCGACGCGTTCGCTGAAACCCATCCGCTGGAGAAACAGGTCTGGGCCGCTGCAGTCGATACCGTTGGCGATAAAGTGCTGGCGAAGATCCTGGCGCAGATGAACTACGGCGGCTGCGTGGCAGCCTGCGGCCTGGCGGGCGGTTTTGCGCTGCCGACCACGGTAATGCCGTTTATTCTGCGTAACGTCCGTCTGCAGGGCGTTGATTCCGTGATGGCACCGACAGGGCGCCGTCTCATGGCCTGGCAGCGTCTGGTGCAGGATCTGCCGGAATCTTTCTACCAGCAGAGCGCCACCGAAATCCCCCTCGATCACGCGCCGGCCGTGGCACAGGACATTATCAATAATAATGTGCAGGGTCGGACGCTGGTTAAGGTTGCCTGACCTTTAATTTTGGTAACACTCTGCAACTCGCCATAATGGCAACTCTCCGCCATGCTTAGTAAAACGCTGGCGGAGAGTACAATGAAACACACTATACTGACGGAAGCCGATGTCACGGCAGAATCCGTTTTTATGCTGCAACGACGCCAGGTGCTGAAAGCCTTAGGTATCAGCGCGGCCACCCTCTCCCTTTCACCTGTCGCACAGGCCGACCTGCTCAGCTGGTTTAAAGGCAACGATCGCCCTGCCGCCCCCGCGGGTAAACCGCTCGATTTCACCCGCCCCGCCGAGTGGCAAAATGACCTGACGCTGACGCCGGAAGAGAAAGTCACCGGCTATAACAACTTTTATGAATTTGGCCTCGATAAAGCCGATCCGGCCGCCAACGCTGGCAGCATGGTCACCGATCCCTGGACCCTGACTATCGATGGCGAAGTCACCAGACCGCTGACCCTGGATCACCAGGCGCTGACCACCCGTTTTCCGCTTGAAGAGCGTATCTACCGCATGCGCTGTGTGGAAGCCTGGTCGATGGTGGTTCCCTGGACAGGCTTTCCGCTGCACAAGCTGCTGACGCTGGTCGAACCCACCAGCGATGCACGCTATGTAGCCTTCAAGACCCTTTATGCACCGGAGCAGATGCCCGGTCAGAAGGATCGCTTTATCGGCGGCGGTCTGGCTTATCCCTATGTTGAAGGGCTGCGTCTGGACGAAGCCATGCATCCTCTGACAATGCTGACCGTCGGTGTCTACGGCAAAGCCCTGCCACCGCAGAACGGCGCGCCCGTGCGCCTGACCGTGCCGTGGAAATACGGCTTCAAAGGAATCAAATCCATCGTCAGCATTACCCTTACCCGCGAACGCCCGCCTTCCACCTGGAACCTGGCCGCACCGGATGAGTACGGTTTTTACGCCAACGTGAACCCGCATGTCGATCATCCCCGCTGGTCACAGGCCACCGAGCGCGTGATTGGCCCTGGCGGCGTGCTGGATGTGAAGCGCCAGCCGACGCTACTGTTTAACGGCTATGCTGACCAGGTCGCATCCCTGTATCGCGGCCTGAATTTGCGGGAGAGTTTTTAAGTGCGTTTAACGGCAAAACAGATAACCTGGCTTAAGATCGCACTCCACCTGGCCGGTTTTTTACCCTCTATATGGCTCTTCTGGGCGGTAAATAACGGCGTTTTCAGCGCCGATCCGGCGAAGGATATTCAGCACTTTACCGGCAGGATGGCGCTAAAATTTTTACTGGCCACCTTGCTGGTTTCGCCACTTGCACGCTACGCTAAACAGCCTTTACTGATCCGTACGCGTCGGCTGCTGGGACTGTGGAGCTTTACCTGGGCCACACTGCATCTGACCAGCTACGCGCTGCTTGAGCTGGGTCTGGCTAATCTCTCCCTGCTGGGTCGGGAACTGGTCACCCGGCCCTGGCTAACGCCTGGGATCGCCTGCTGGGGGATTTTACTGGCGCTCACTGTGACATCGACCCGCTACGCGCAGCAAAAAATGGGCAGAAACTGGCAGCGATTACACAACATCGTCTATCTTGCAGCGATCCTCGCACCGATACACTACCTGTGGTCAGTAAAAATTTTATCGCCTCAACCGCTTATTTATGGGGCGATTGCGATCATTCTTCTGGCCTGTCGTTACCGGACCTTCCGCCAGTGGTGGCGCTAGCTGAGCAGAATGTGCGGCCTCCCGCAAATTGCTTATCACGAACTGTTCTTTACATGAATGCGGTTGATTATCTTCCCTGATAAGACCAGTATTTAGCTGCCAAATGCTACGAAATCGTTATAATGTGCGACTTTGTTTTTCCCTACGGGTTTTTAAGGCCCTGAAAAGGTGACAATCGCGCATCGAAGGTATATTTTGTTTTTTACCCGAGACTCGCAGGAGATAGCAGCATAATGGCCGATAAGTTTCACATTTTGGTTTTGAACGGACCGAACCTGAATATGCTCGGTATCCGTGAGCCAGGCAAGTACGGCACCCTGACGCTAACGGAGATTGTTAACCGTTTGCAGCAGCAAGCCGGGGCACTGAATGTGACGCTTGACCATGTGCAATCTAACGCAGAGTACATACTCATTGACCGTATTCATCAGGCTAAAGACACTGTGGACTATATCCTGATTAATCCGGCCGCGTTTACGCACACTAGCGTGGCTATCCGCGATGCACTGCTGGCGGTGGACATCCCGTTTATCGAGATCCATCTCACCAACGTGCATGCGCGAGAGCCGTTCCGCCATCACTCATATCTGTCGGATGTCGCCGCTGGCGTCATTTGTGGTCTGGGGGCGGACGGTTATTCATACGCGTTACAGACGGCGGTACAACGCCTGTCACAATCACACTAAACAAAGAGTACGGAACCCACCCATGGATATTCGTAAGATTAAAAAACTGATCGAGCTGGTTGAAGAATCAGGTATCTCCGAACTGGAAATTTCTGAAGGCGAAGAGTCTGTTCGCATTAGCCGTTCAGCGCCAAATGCTGGCTTCCCGGTAATGCAGCAGGCTTATGCTGCGCCGATGATGCAGCAGCCTGCCCTGTCTAACGCCGTTGCACCTGCTGCAACCCCGGCAATGGAAGCGCCTGCTGCAGCTGAAATCAGCGGCCATATCGTACGTTCCCCGATGGTGGGTACTTTCTACCGCACCCCGAGTCCGGACGCGAAAGCGTTTATCGAAATCGGCCAGAAAGTTAACGTGGGTGACACCCTGTGCATCGTTGAAGCGATGAAAATGATGAACCAGATCGAAGCCGATAAGTCCGGCGTGGTAAAAACCATTCTGGTTGAAAGTGGCGAGCCGGTTGAATTTGACACGCCGCTGGTTGTCATCGAATAACGAGGCGAACATGCTGGATAAAATTGTCATCGCCAACCGCGGCGAGATTGCACTGCGTATTCTTCGTGCCTGTAAAGAACTGGGCATCAAGACCGTCGCTGTGCACTCCAGCGCGGATCGCGATCTGAAACACGTTCTGCTGGCGGATGAAACGGTCTGTATTGGCCCGGCTCCTTCCGTCAAAAGCTACCTCAATATTCCGGCGATTATCAGCGCAGCTGAAATCACCGGTGCAGTAGCTATCCACCCGGGATACGGCTTCCTCTCTGAGAACGCCAACTTCGCCGAGCAGGTGGAGCAATCCGGCTTTATCTTTATCGGCCCGAAAGCCGACACCATTCGCCTGATGGGCGACAAAGTGTCTGCCATCACCGCAATGAAGAAAGCAGGCGTTCCGACTGTACCAGGTTCTGATGGCCCGTTGGGCGATGATATGGACGTTAACCGCGCCCATGCCAAACGCATCGGCTACCCGGTTATTATCAAAGCCTCCGGCGGTGGCGGCGGTCGCGGTATGCGCGTTGTGCGTAAAGATGCCGACCTCGCACAATCCATTGCGATGACCCGTGCGGAAGCCAAAGCGGCTTTCAACAACGACATGGTCTACATGGAGAAGTACCTGGAAAACCCACGCCACATCGAAATTCAGGTGATGGCTGACGGTCAGGGTAACGCTATCTATCTGGCAGAACGCGACTGCTCCATGCAGCGTCGTCACCAGAAAGTCGTTGAAGAAGCACCGGCACCGGGCATTACTCCGGAACTGCGTCGCTATATCGGCGAGCGCTGCTCAAAAGCCTGTATTGATATCGGCTATCGCGGTGCAGGTACCTTTGAGTTCCTGTTTGAAAACGGTGAGTTCTACTTTATCGAGATGAACACCCGTATTCAGGTAGAACACCCGGTTACCGAGATGATCACCGGCGTGGACCTGATCAAAGAGCAGTTGCGGGTTGCGGCCGGTCAGCCACTGTCCATCAAGCAGGAAGAAGTGATGGTTAAAGGCCATGCGGTTGAATGCCGTATTAACGCCGAAGACCCGAACACCTTCCTGCCGAGCCCGGGTAAGATCACCCGCTTCCACGCGCCGGGCGGTTTTGGCGTGCGCTGGGAATCGCATATCTACGCTGGCTACACGGTGCCACCGTACTACGATTCAATGATCGGCAAGCTGATCTGCTACGGTGAAACCCGCGATGTCGCGATTTCCCGCATGAAGAACGCGCTACAGGAACTGATTATCGATGGCATCAAAACCAACGTTGATCTGCAGATGCGCATTATGAGCGACGAGAACTTCCAGCACGGTGGAACTAACATCCACTATCTGGAGAAAAAACTCGGACTGCAGGAAAAATAATTCTGCATTCAGCGCAAAAGGCCGGATTTTCCGGCCTTTTTTCTTTTTCTCTCCCCTCATCCCGCCCATGCCGTATAATCGCCGCTTTCTTTACACTGACCGCCTCTGAATGCCCTCTGTTGCACGACGAGGATAAGGGATAACCATGGACAAACGTTTTGTTCAGGCCAACAAAGAAGCGCGCTGGGCGCTCTGGCTGACCCTTCTTTATCTTGCCGCCTGGCTGGTTGCCGCCTATGTGCCTGGCGTGAATCCTGGCATTACCGGCCTGCCGCACTGGTTTGAGATGGCCTGCCTGCTTACGCCGCTGGTGTTTATTTTACTGTGCTGGCTGATGGTACGCGTGATCTTCCGCGATATATCTCTGGAGGATAACGATGCAGCTTGAAGTGATTCTGCCGCTGATCGTCTATTTGCTGGTGGTGTTTGGCCTCTCCGTGTATGCCATGCGCCAACGAACTACCGGCACCTTCCTGCAGGAATATTTCCTCGGTAGCCGTTCAATGGGCGGCTTTGTGCTGGCGATGACGCTAACCACGACCTATATCAGCGCCAGCTCGTTTATCGGTGGCCCGGGAGCTGCCTACAAGTACGGTCTGGGCTGGGTTCTGTTGGCGATGATCCAACTGCCTGCCATCTGGCTGTCGCTGGGCATTCTCGGTAAAAAGTTTGCCATCCTTGCCCGCCGCTATAATGCGGTCACTCTGAATGACATGCTGTTTGCACGCTATCAGAGCCGGGTCCTGGTCTGGCTGGCGAGCCTGAGTCTGCTGGTGGCGTTTATTGGTGCCATGACCGTACAGTTTATCGGTGGTGCTCGCCTGCTGGAGACCGCAGCCGGGATCCCTTACGAAACCGGCCTGCTTATTTTTGGTATCAGTATCGCACTCTATACCGCTTTCGGCGGCTTCCGCGCCAGCGTCCTCAACGACACCATGCAGGGCATGGTGATGCTAATTGGCACTATCGTGTTGCTGGTCGGTATCGTCCATGCGGCGGGCGGTCTGGGAACGGCAGTGGAAACCCTGCGCCATATCGATCCGCGGTTGGTCACTCCACAGGGTGCAGACGATATTCTGTCCCCCAGCTTTATGACATCGTTCTGGGTACTGGTGTGCTTTGGCGTCATCGGTCTGCCGCATACAGCGGTACGCTGTATCTCCTATAAAGACAGCAAAGCAGTACACCGTGGGATTATTATCGGTACCATCGTTGTTGCCATTCTGATGCTGGGAATGCATCTGGCCGGTGCGCTGGGTCGTGCTGTGCTGCCCAATCTTAGCGTCCCCGATCTGGTGATCCCAACGCTGATGGTCAAAGTCCTGCCGCCGTTCGCCGCCGGGATATTCCTGGCCGCACCGATGGCGGCAATTATGTCAACGATCAATGCCCAGCTGCTGCAAAGTTCCGCTACGATCATTAAGGATCTATATCTCAATGTGCATCCTGAGCAGGTCCATAATGAAAGACGGCTGAAACATATCTCTACAGGGATCACACTGATCCTTAGTGCACTGCTGCTGCTTGCCGCCTGGCGTCCGCCGGAGATGATTATCTGGCTAAACCTGCTGGCCTTTGGCGGCCTGGAAGCGGTCTTCCTGTGGCCGCTGATACTCGGTCTGTACTGGGAGCGCGCAAACGCTGCCGGTGCACTGAGCGCGATGATTGTCGGTGGTGTCCTGTATGCCGTACTTGCCACCTTTAAAATTCAGTACCTGGGCTTCCACCCTATCGTGCCCGCGTTACTGTTCAGCCTGCTGGCGTTTCTGGTGGGTAACCGTTTTGGTCGTCCTGTTCCGCAGGCGCCTGTAATTACCGTAAATAAATAAAGAGTACTGCCATGCCCTGGATCCAACTGAAACTGAATACCTCTGGTGCCAACGCTGAAGAGTTCAGCGAAGCGCTGATGGAAGCCGGCGCGGTCTCCATTACTTTCCAGGATACCCACGATACGCCGGTATTCGAACCCCTGCCGGGCGAAACCCGCCTGTGGGGTGATACGGATGTTATTGGCCTGTTCGATGCCGAAACTGATATGAAAGAGGTGGTGGCAATCCTGGAATCTCACCCGCTGCTGGGTACGGGTTTTGTGCATAAAATTGAGCAGCTTGAAGATAAAGACTGGGAGCGTGAGTGGATGGATAACTTCCATCCAATGCGCTTCGGCGAGCGGCTATGGATCTGCCCAAGCTGGCGCGACGTGCCGGATGAAAACGCGGTCAACGTGATGCTTGATCCGGGTCTGGCCTTCGGTACCGGTACGCACCCGACGACGTCTCTGTGTCTGCAGTGGCTCGACGGGCTCGACCTGGCGGGGAAGACGGTTATCGACTTTGGCTGCGGCTCCGGCATTCTGGCGATTGCCGCGCTAAAACTGGGCGCTGCCAAAGCGATTGGTATCGATATCGATCCGCAGGCGATTCAGGCCAGCTGTGATAACGCCCGGCGCAATGGCGTATCTGAACGTCTTGAGCTATATCTGCCGCAGAACCAGCCAGACGCCATGAAAGCCGACGTCGTGGTCGCCAACATCCTGGCTGGCCCATTACGTGAACTGGCACCATTAATCAGCGTCCTGCCCGTTGAGGGCGGTCTGCTGGGGCTTTCCGGTATCCTTGCCAGTCAGGCAGACAGCGTCTGCGAGGCTTACACCTCTCTCTTCACCCTCGATCCAGTGGTGGAAAAAGAGGAGTGGTGCCGTATTACCGGGCGCAAACACTGATTCCTTCGCGTGGCCATCCGGCCACGCTTTTCCTCTCTTCTTTTGATCTCACCCACGCTTACCCCAATATTAATCCCGCTAAGATAACTTCGTAAAACCATGAGTTAAAAGAAAATTAAGAATTTCCTTAGCACTGAATAATCATCATGAAGATATGAACGTACAAGGCGGCGCTACTGACGTTGGGTATGGGCATACCTCCGGCAACGACTTTTGCCTCCCATTGGGGATACGAAGGGAAGGAATCACCGAACACTGGGGAGAGATCGACGAAGCCTATAAAACCTGCCTGACGGGGATGAATCAACCCCCTGTTAATATTGATTCCACCTTCAACGCTCAACTCGCTCCGCTGCTGACTGACTACACGGATGGCCCCGTTACGCTGCTGAACAACGGTCATACCATCCAGACCGCGATGAAAAACGGCACCCGGGACAGCATTATCCTCAATAGCGTTCTCTATACCCTGCAGCAATTCCACTTTCATGCCCCCAGCGAAAATACCGTTCACGGTAAACACTACGCCATGCAGACGCATCTGGTACATACCAATGCGAAAGGCGAGATAGTCGTCGCCGCCGTCATGTTTGATACAGGTAAAGCGAATCAGGAACTGGATGACCTTTGGCGTAATATGCCTGCCGTGGTCGAGCAGAACACCACCCTGAAACCCAGTCTGGATATGAACGGGCTGTTGCTGACGGATAAAACCTACTGGCGTTTTAGCGGCTTCCTGACCACGCCTCCCTGTTCCGAAGGGGTTACCTGGCTGGTCCTTAAACACCCTATGACGCTTTCGGCATCCCAACTGGAGAAGTTCACCCATACGATGCACCACGATAACAAGCGTCCTGTACAGCCGCTACATGGCCGTATCGTGTTCGAATAACACACAATTTATCCTTTTCGATCATTGACTAAAATAAGATCTGGATTGCATTTCTACGAGATAATCTGCTGATAAAAACCACAGATTATCCCGTGTTCAGGTCCCCACCGCTAAAGAAAAACAGAGAAGTTGAACGAAATTGTAAGTGGCGGCCTGTCACCCGGAATATATTAACCCAATGATTTTTATGCCTTATTAATTCCGTCCGCTCAGATTACCAGCGATTCCTTGATCTACAACACGGGATTGCTCAAAGTTTGGCCTTTCATCTCGTGCGAAAAATGCGTAATATACGCCGCCTTGCAGTCACAGTATGGTCATTTCTTAACTCATGCGCATCGGACACCACCAGCTCAGAAATCGCCTGATCGCAGCACCAATGGCCGGTATTACCGACAGGCCATTTCGGACGCTGTGCTACGAGATGGGAGCCGGTCTGACCGTTTCCGAGATGATGTCTTCTAACCCGCAGGTTTGGGAAAGCGACAAGTCTCGTTTACGGATGGTGCACATTGATGAACCAGGTATTCGCACCGTGCAAATCGCCGGCTGCGACCCTGAAGAGATGGCGATGGCCGCACGTATCAATGTGGAAAGCGGCGCCCAGATTATTGATATTAATATGGGTTGCCCAGCCAAGAAGGTGAATCGCAAGCTGGCAGGTTCAGCCCTTTTACAGTACCCGGAGCAGGTGAAGTTAATCCTGACGACGGTGGCTAAAGCGGTGAACGTTCCTGTGACTCTGAAGATTCGCACCGGCTGGGCGCCAGAACACCGTAACTGTGTAGAAATTGCCCAACTGGCTGAAGACTGTGGTATTCAGGCCCTGACCATTCACGGGCGCACGCGCGCCTGTTTGTTCAACGGAAACGCTGAGTACGACAGCATTCGGGCAGTTAAGCATAAAGTTGCCATTCCGATTATCGCGAATGGCGACATTACTGACCCGCTTAAAGCCAGAGCTGTGCTTGACTATACGGGGGCTGATGCCCTGATGATAGGCCGTGCAGCTCAGGGAAGACCCTGGATCTTTCGGGAAATCCAGCATTATCTGGACACTGGGGAGCTGCTGTCCCCGCTGCCTCTGGCAGAGGTTAAGCGCTTACTTTGCGCGCATGTTCGGGAGCTGCATGACTTTTATGGCCATGCAAAAGGGTACCGAATCGCGCGTAAACACGTCTCCTGGTATCTCCAGGAGCACGCTCCAGATGACCAGTTTCGGCGCACATTCAACGCCATTGAAGATTCCAGCGAACAGCTGGAGGCGTTGGAGGCATACTTCGAAAATATTGCGTATACACATGATCATTCATAGTGCTTAAGGGCGGCAACTGAGTGAATCCGCGGAAACTTACACCGGTAAGCCACCAGGATGAGCGCGGGCAGCCAACCAGCAGGCAGCGTGAAGGATGAAGTGTCAAACAGAAATAAAGAGCTGACAGAACTATGTTCGAACAACGCGTAAATTCTGACGTACTGACCGTTTCTACCGTTAACTCTCAGGATCAGGTAACTCAAAAGCCCCTGCGTGACTCGGTTAAACAGGCACTGAAGAACTATTTTGCTCAACTGAATGGTCAGGACGTTAATGACCTGTATGAGCTGGTACTGGCTGAAGTAGAGCAGCCCCTGTTGGACATTGTGATGCAATACACCCGTGGTAACCAGACCCGCGCAGCCCTGATGATGGGTATCAACCGCGGCACGCTGCGAAAAAAATTGAAAAAGTACGGCATGAACTAATTAGTTCATAACGGTTTAAAGGGCGCGTTCCTGCTGGATCGCGCCTTTTTTATTGTTCAGATTACGACCATTTTCCTGCCTTTATCGCATCTTCTCAGCCCATTTAATTCGTGTATATTGCCGTCATTCTCGCGGGTTGATGGTAAGGGGCAGCAGGTGATTCGTAAGTACTGGTGGCTGGCGGTTTTCGCCGTTTCTGTTTTTATTCTCGATGCACTGATCATTCAGTTTATCGAACTGCTGACCACTGACATCGATCGGTGCCGTAATATGAACTCGGTGAATCCACTTAAGCTGGTGAATTGCGCCGACCTTAACTAATACTGCGGGTTCGCAAAATCACTAATCTGTCGATATCCACTGCAATACAGGGAGTTAAATCACTTTTCGTTAACATAAGACAATGATTATGTCACCACCCTTCCGTCCTGGACGATAGAAGCCCCCACTTACGTTCAACGCGAATGAGTTAATGACATCACGCTGGTTAGTCAGCACGACCAAATCCTCGTTACAGTCTCCTTTATTTTCGCCATCCTGGCTTCCTGGGCTGCACTTAATATGGCGGGACGGGATCCACCAGCAGCGGAAAATCAGCGCGCGTCTTGCTAATCGGCGGCGGGATAGCGATGGGCATCGGCATCTGGACCATGCACTTTATCGGTATGCTGGCGATGGAGATGGCGATGCCGCGATGTATCACACCAGGCATATGGGTTGTAACGGCTATCACTTTTTCCAGCCGTCGATGAACGCTCTGGCACAGAAGCCGTTACAGTTAATGAACGACCTGTGGCTCTCTCTGGAACGCGAAGAACTGCGCCTGCTGTGCCACCACCGGGCCTATAACCGGTTTTGAGGCCCTGATACGCTGGCAGCACCCAACCCTCGGACTGCTTACGCCGGATATTTTCCTGCCGCTGGAGGAGAAGACAGGTTTGGTTATTCCGATGGGTAACTGGGTGATTGACGTCTAATAACGAAGCCTGTCGACAGCTCAGGAGCTGGCATCTGGAAGGACACCGCGAGTGGTCGGTCGCCGTGAATTTATCGATCCTGCAATTTGAGCAGGCGGGCCTTATTGATACCGTAATGGCAAGCCTCAAACGCCATCAGATCCCGGCAGAAACGCTGATTTGGGAAGTGACGGAAACCACCGCCATGAATAACCCTGATGAAAGCGTCCGGGTACTGACCGCGCTGACCGATGCAGGGGTCAAAGCGTCTATTGACGATTTTGGTACCGGCTATTCCAGTCTGCTTTACCTTAAGCGGCTCCCGGCGTGCGAACTGAAGATCGACCGCGCCTTCGTCGATGAGCTTAGCGGTGAAGGCAACGATGCCACCATCGTCTCGGCCATCGTGGCGCTGGCCAAAACGCTGGACCTCAAGGTCGTCGCCGAAGGCGTGGAAACGGAAACGCAGCAGACGTTCCTGACGCAAATAGGCTGCAATACCCTCCAGGGCTATCTGCTGGGGCGGCCTGTGACCGCCGATGTGGCGACCCAACTGGGCAGAGAGGCCCTGGCCGCCAGCGCCTGAAGGCTCTTCCCCCTGACCTTCCTTTCAGACCCGCTCTGTGCGGGTCTGCTTTATTGAGGTGCAATTTCGCAACCTCTGTTAATGTCCGGCATCACGCAGGTGATGCTACTGGAACCACTTCCAATAGCATGGCAATAATCACCAAAAAAAACGACCAAATATTTTGCTCCAGAATGTGGCGTCCGTTGTGTTTTTGCACCATTTCAGCGCGCTGCATTTTTTTAATCCTGCCTAAACTCATCCTGATGCGCACGAAAAGTCCAAAAACTGTCGTTCGCAAACCTGGCACTACCTTTGCTTAGAAGAGTATGGCCATAGCCACAGACAGGTTTCAGGCGTTTCCCGAACGCCTTACATATAACGATAAGTCTCACCACACAGGATGCATTATGAAAAAGATTGTGATCGCCAGCCTGGCCGCTGCCGGTGCGCTGTTTGCTGTTGCTAATCAGGCTCATGCAGGTGCCACCTTTGATGCCGTTAAGAAGAAAGGCTTCGTACAGTGCGGTATCAGCGACGGGCTGCCAGGTTTCTCCTATGCGGATGCCGACGGCAAATTCTCTGGTATCGATGTTGATGTATGCCGTGGCGTTGCCGCTGCTGTTTTCGGTGACGACAAGAAAGTGAAATACACCCCGCTAACCGCCAAAGAGCGCTTTACCGCCCTGCAATCAGGCGAAGTGGACCTGCTTTCCCGTAATACCACCTGGACCTCCTCCCGTGATGCGGGCATGGGTATGTCTTTTACCGGCGTAACCTACTATGACGGGATCGGCTTCCTGACCCATAACAAAGCGGGCCTGAAAAGTGCTAAAGAGCTTGATGGAGCAACCGTTTGCATTCAGGCAGGGACCGATACCGAGCTGAATGTGGCGGACTACTTTAAAGCTAACAAGATGAAGTACACCCCGGTCACCTTCGACCGCTCTGACGAATCGGCAAAAGCGCTGGAATCCGGCCGCTGCGATACGCTGGCCTCTGACCAGTCTCAGCTGTATGCCCTGCGTATTAAGCTGAGCAATCCGGCTGAATGGCTGGTACTGCCGGAAGTGATCTCCAAAGAGCCTCTGGGTCCGGTTGTCCGTCGCGGTGACGATGAGTGGTTCTCCGTCGTGCGCTGGACGCTGTTTGCCATGCTCAATGCTGAAGAGATGGGCGTAACCTCGAAGAACGTTGACGAGAAAGCCGCTAACCCGGCCACGCCAGATATGGGCCACCTGCTGGGCAAAGAGGGTGACTACGGTAAAGACCTGAAGCTCGACAATAAGTGGGCCTACAACATTATCAAGCACGTCGGTAACTACGCCGAAGTCTTTGAGCGCAACGTAGGTTCTGAAAGCCCGCTGAAAATCAAACGTGGCCAGAACAACCTCTGGAACAACGGTGGTATTCAGTACGCGCCGCCGGTTCGCTAAGCGCTATTGCTGTAACGGGTGCCGCGTTTGCGGCACCCAGCCTGAATGACTGGTTACCGAGGTTTTCTTATGTCACTTCGCCGCCCAACCGTAAAAGGATCGCTCTCCTTTACCAACCCTGCGGTTCGTGCCTGGCTGTTTCAAATTATTGCGATTGTGGCCGTGGTCAGTATCGCGATTTATTTGATACACAACACCGTTACTAACCTGAGCAACCGGGGTATTACCTCCGGATTCGCCTTCCTCGACCGCAGCGCAGGATTCGGCATTGTTCAGCACCTGATTGATTATCAGCAGGGCGATACCTATGGCCGGGTATTCCTGGTCGGATTGCTTAATACCCTGCTAGTCTCTGCACTCTGTATTGTCTTCGCTTCTGCGCTGGGCTTTTTCCTTGGACTGGCACGCCTGTCAGATAACTGGCTGCTGCGTAAGCTGTCGACTGTCTATATAGAGACATTCCGTAATATTCCACCGCTGCTGCAAATCTTCTTCTGGTATTTCGCCGTACTGCGTAACCTACCCGGTCCGCGTCAGGCGGTAAGTGCTTTTGATCTGGCCTTTCTCAGTAATCGCGGTCTCTATATCCCTGCGCCACAGCTGGGTGAAGGGGTGCTGGCTTTTATTACTGCGGTCATCATCGCCATCGCGATGACTGTTGGCCTGTACAGGTACAACAAAGCACATCAGATCAAGACCGGGCAGCTGCGCCGGACCTGGCCCATAGCGCTGGGACTGATTATCGGCCTTCCGCTGCTGGCGCACGGGGGATTTGGGGCAGCAATGCACTGGGACGTGCCTGAGCTACAGGGCTTTAACTTCCGCGGCGGCATGGCGCTGATCCCGGAGCTGGCCGCGCTGACGATGGCGCTGTCGGTCTATACTTCGGCCTTTATCGCCGAGATTATCCGCTCCGGTATTCAGGCCGTTCCCCACGGTCAGCATGAAGCGGCCCGCTCTCTGGGCCTGCCTAATCGGGTAACGCTGCGCCAGGTCATTATTCCCCAGGCCATGCGCGTTATTATCCCGCCACTGACCAGCCAGTACCTGAACATCGTGAAGAACTCTTCTCTGGCGGCAGCCATCGGCTATCCGGATATGGTCTCGCTGTTTGCCGGTACGGTGCTCAATCAGACCGGCCAGGCGATCGAGACTATCGCTATCACCATGTCGGTCTATCTGATCATTAGTCTGAGCATTTCCCTGCTTATGAATATTTATAACCGCCGCATCGCGCTGTTTGAACGCTAAGGAGCCATGATGACAAAAGCAATCTTGTCTCAGCCACCGCGTTCAGCGGGGGCATTGCCCACCAGAGCTATCGCCTGGACGCGCAAAAACTTGTTTTCCAGCTGGAGTAACGGGCTGCTGACAGTCTTCTGCCTGTGGCTGCTGTTTCAGATGCTGCCACCGCTGCTGAACTGGGCATTTCTGGACGCCAACTGGGTCGGAACAACGCGGGAAGAGTGTACAAAAGCCGGAGCCTGCTGGGTGTTCATTCACCAGCGCCTGGGCCAGTTTATGTATGGGCTGTATCCCCACGATCAGCGCTGGCGCATTAACATCGCGCTGCTTGTTGGGCTGGCGTCGATTGTGCCGATGTTCTGGAACGGTCAGCCGCGCCGGGGCCGCTATATTGCCTGCTGGGCCGTGGTGTATCCCATCGTCGTCTGGTGGTTAATGTACGGCGGTTTACTCGGCCTTGACCGCGTGGAGACACGTCAGTGGGGCGGACTAACCCTGACGCTGATTATTGCCTCCGTCGGTATTGCCGGTGCGTTACCACTGGGCATCCTGCTGGCGCTAGGGCGTCGCTCAACCATGCCGGTTGTTCGCGTGCTGTCGGTCGTCTTTATCGAGTTCTGGCGCGGTGTACCGCTGATTACCGTGCTGTTTATGTCTTCCGTGATGCTGCCGCTGTTTATGGCAGAAAGCACCAGCATCGATAAGCTTATCCGTGCCCTGGTTGGGGTGGTTCTGTTCCAGTCCGCCTACGTTGCGGAAGTGGTTCGCGGTGGACTGCAGGCGCTGCCGAAGGGACAGTATGAAGCAGCAGAGTCTCTGGCGCTCGGCTACTGGAAGACACAGGGCCTGGTGATCCTGCCGCAGGCGCTCAAGCTGGTGATCCCGGGGCTGGTAAACACCATTATCGCCCTGTTTAAAGATACCAGCCTGGTCATCATCATTGGTTTATTCGATTTGTTCAGCAGCGTGCAGCAGGCAACAGTAGACCCGACCTGGCTCGGAATGTCGACTGAAGGCTATGTCTTTGCCGCACTCGTTTACTGGATTTTATGTTTCAGCATGTCGCGCTACAGCCAGCATCTGGAAAAGCGCTTCAACACCGGGCGTACACCGCACTGAGGGATACCATGCGTCAAATAATTACACCATCAACCAACGCGATGATTACGCTGGAAAGTGTCAATAAATGGTACGGGCAGTTCCACGTACTGAAGGATATCAATCTGAATGTTCAGCAGGGTGAGCGTATTGTACTGTGCGGCCCTTCCGGCTCCGGTAAATCGACCACCATCCGCTGTATTAACCACCTTGAAGAGCATCAGCAGGGCCGCATTGTGGTTGACGGTATCGAGCTGAATGAAGATATTCGCAATATTGAGAAAGTGCGTCAGGAAGTCGGGATGGTATTCCAGCACTTTAACCTGTTCCCTCATCTGACCGTGCTGCAGAACTGCACGCTGGCGCCGATATGGGTACGCAAAATGCCGAAGAAAGAGGCAGAAGAACTTGGGATGCATTACCTGCAGCGCGTTCGCATTGCCGAACATGCGCATAAGTTCCCCGGACAGATTTCCGGTGGGCAGCAGCAGCGCGTGGCCATTGCCCGCTCTCTGTGCATGAAGCCGAAAATAATGTTGTTTGATGAGCCAACGTCCGCGCTGGATCCGGAGATGGTGAAAGAGGTGCTGGATACGATGATTGGCCTGGCAGAATCCGGTATGACCATGCTGTGTGTGACTCATGAAATGGGCTTTGCACGGACGGTCGCTAACCGGGTGATCTTTATGGATCGTGGCGAGATCGTTGAAGAAGCGCCGCCGGAAACCTTCTTCTCCAGTCCGAAGTCAGAACGTACCCGCGCTTTCCTGTCGCAGGTTATTCACTAGAAGACGTTTATACATTCAGGGCCACCCGGTGGGTGGCTTTTTTATAACTAAATCCCGATAAACAACAGATAAAACAAAAGGCTCAGTCTTTCGACTGAGCCTTTTGTTTTATTTGATGCCTGGCAGTTCCCTACTCTCGCATGGGGAAACCCCACACTACCATCGGCGCTACGGCGTTTCACTTCTGAGTTCGGCATGGGGTCAGGTGGGACCACCGCGCTAGTGCCGCCAGGCAAATCCTTTTAAATGCCGAACTTTAACCATTATAACTGGTGCTGATACCCAGAGTCGAACTGGGGACCTCACCCTTACCAAGGGTGCGCTCTACCAACTGAGCCATATCAGCACACTTAATTTGATGCCTGGCAGTTCCCTACTCTCGCATGGGGAGACCCCACACTACCATCGGCGCTACGGCGTTTCACTTCTGAGTTCGGCATGGGGTCAGGTGGGACCACCGCGCTAGTGCCGCCAGGCAA
>Ga0268251_10000105_pt1 | contig 43775 bp, 49 predicted proteins | sample AgamicAsMae_FD_200527 | JGI IMG/M metagenome (GOLD analysis project Ga0268251, IMG submission 200527) | Agave microbial communities from Guanajuato, Mexico - As.Ma.e (v2) (version 2) | ecosystem: Host-associated > Plants > Phyllosphere > Phylloplane/Leaf | place: Guanajuato, Mexico | collected...
CCTCACGACAAAAGACAAAAATGGAAAGGTCGCTTACAGTTAACGTGAAAACAATCACCCTGGCGAGAGGTTAATTGCGATCCAGAGGTGAATTAAATGTTGACTTTGAGTTGTCCGGCGAAGCGTTATTTTTTCGGCATACTTATTGAACAATAAACACCAGAACAAGGAGTTTTATTTTGGCAGGTACAAGTCTGTTAACGCTGCTGGATGATATCGCGACGCTGCTGGACGATATTTCGGTGATGGGAAAACTGGCGGCAAAGAAAACCGCTGGCGTGCTGGGGGACGACCTCTCTCTGAATGCGCAGCAGGTGACCGGCGTACGCGCTAACCGGGAACTGCCAGTAGTGTGGCGTGTCGCTAAGGGCTCACTGCTGAACAAAGTCATCCTCGTTCCGCTGGCGCTGTTGATCAGCGCCTTTTTGCCCTGGGCTATTACGCCGCTGCTGATGGTTGGCGGCGCATTCCTCTGCTTTGAGGGCGTGGAAAAAGTGCTGCACACTATCCTCGAGCGCAAGCATAAAGAGAGCCAGGAGGTACGCCAGCAGCGTCTGGAGGCCATCGCAGGGCAGGACCCGATGGCCTTTGAGCGTGACAAGGTGAAAGGGGCGGTGCGGACCGACTTTATTCTCTCTGCCGAAATTGTGGCGATTACCCTGGGGATCGTGGCGGATGTGCCGCTGGTAAATCAGGTGCTGGTGCTGTCGGGTATTGCGGTGCTGGTGACCATTGGTGTTTATGGCCTGGTGGGGGTTATCGTCAGGCTGGATGATATGGGCTACTGGCTGGTAGAGCGCGGCGGTGCATTCGCCAACGCGCTGGGTCGAGGCCTGCTGGCGCTGGCTCCACGGCTAATGAAAACCCTTACCGTTATAGGAACGCTGGCGATGTTCCTCGTGGGCGGGGGGATTGTGGTGCACGGGCTGTCGCCTCTGCACCATGCAATAACGGACTTTACGGCTGAGCAAGCGGAGGTTGTGCAGTGGGTGCTGCCAACGCTGCTGAATCTGGTGCTTGGGTTTATTATCGGTGCGCTGGTTGTTGGTGCGGTGAAAATGGTTTTGGCACTTTGCGGCAGCGGCCATTAAAAAAGCCGCTGCGGTTATGCAAAATATCCGAATTTCGTCTAAGGTGAAAAAGTTTCACCCTGATACCGGAGGCAATGATGGTCTTTGTAGTCAGCGATGAAGTTACGGCAAAAAACGGCGGGCCGCGTATGGTCGTTATCGGCTACGCCAGTGGAATGGTGGAGTGTCGGTGGTACGATGGTTATGGCGTTAAGCGTGAAGCTTTTCATGAAGATGAGTTGATTCCCGGTGGTCAAATACGGGGTCAGGAACAGGCATAACCACCACGCCCGGCATTGCCGGGCGTTTTAATGACGCGGTGAGTCGGTGCCGGGGCGAGTATCAGGGAGCCTATTTGCGTCGTAATAACAGTGTGAACCATCGGCGCTGGCTGGCGCGATTGAGCCACTATTCCCGACCGGGCGCGTGGTAAAGCTCTGCTTTATTATCGTTGTGTTTCTGTCAACGCTCCTGACCTGGCGAGAGGTTGCCGTACTGGAGAATGCCTACGTCTGCGGGCAGCGAAACAGTCTGGAAAACGTTGCGCGCGCTTTTGATGCCCGCCTGCAGCTCAGCCTTGATGACATTACTGTTTATCATGACAGTATGCCGGACGCTATGAACAAGCCGCTGCCTTTTGCGGCGCTGCGCGAGGCACAGAATGATTTTGAGCATCTGAGAAAGCTTCCACAGTGGGTCATCTCTCTTGATGTCCTGCGCACGCTTCCCATCAAAGGCGTGTCGGACGCCTTTGTCGAAGAGACGAATCTGTTACGCGTGAATATCCCTGGCTGTAGCGGGAGCTGACTGCAACCCTCGAACTGGGCTATTTGCTGTGTCTTTCGCGTGCCGGGTTCTGGATCTCTTCTGAGGGTCTGAACAATATCGACGGGGCTGAAAATATCACCGACTTTTATTCGCGCGTCACCAGGCCGTGGTTTATCTCGCAAAGTCCCGAGAAAAATACGTCGCGTAAACTTCGCTGGTACAGCACGCTGGAGCTGGAGCCCGGTCTGACGGCCTCGATTCCGCTGGACTATAACCAACGCTGGCTGGGCGTGCTGACGGTCGGCTTTAGCGGGCTAAACAGCGGGGACGTAACCGGGTTGAGGTGGGGGATTAAAGCGCCCCAAAGAAATACGTCATGCCTTCATCCCAGCCTACAGGTCCTTCCTGCTGGCTGTGATAAACGCGGTCGGGGCGATCGTCACGCAGTATCAGGCCCTGGCGGTTGAGCCCTTTAATAACGACGGCGAAATCGACGCTGTCCAGCAAGGGAGCATCATTAGGGCCGTCGCCCAGGCCGAGCGTGGTGAAATCAAGACGTTCCCGTTGACGATATTGCTCGGTAAGCCAGCGGCAGGCTTTGTCTTTACCGGCCTGCTGATCGAGAACATGCCAGAAGCGCGCGCCCTGCATAAAGCGCAGACCATACTGTGCCAGCTCACCGCTAAATGCGGCCATCTGTTCGTCGCTATCGCGCCAGATTAACGTTTCCGATGCGCTATGCAGCTTAGCCAGCCCGGCCTGACTGCGATTTACGCCAGTCCATTCGGCGATAGCCCGATTGTCAACATCGGCGAAGCAGGTGAATTTATAGCCTCGATCGGTACGCATCTTCTCCAGAATACGTCCAACCTCTTCCGCAGATGCACCGGTAACAATGCGGGGATAGTGGGGATCGCTCTCCCAGCGGGTATCAAGCTGTATTACCGCACCGTTTTCAGCAATGAGTGGCAGACCTTCCAGCCCCAGCGTTTTTTGCAACTGGGTCATTTCCGCCGCCGTTTTACTGCTGCACAGGATCACCGGCACCTGTGCTGCACGCAGCCGCATTAGCCAGGGGGCGGCGGGCTGCCAGTCCAGCGTATGAATATCGAGCAGACTGCCGTCCAGATCGGTGAAGATCAGTAGAGGTTTATGCAGATTCGGCATTAGGGCTCCTCGACGCTAAGCGATTCATTTCAGGATTAATCTTAAAAAAAGCCAGCGAGTGATTTTATCCGGTTGGGATCGATCCCAGTGCTGTCAGGGACTGGCGGGACATTATCTCGCTGTAAAGAGTCTCTGTAGTTATTCAGGACAAGGATATATCTTGTCATGTAAAATAATTGTGGATAATGTGTTCCCGACATCAGACTTCCTGATGTAACGAATTTTATGTGGCTTTAGTTTCACAGTACTTCTCTTCCCGACCCTGCGGTCGGGATTTTTTTAGCGGTTGATCTCGGACACGCTAAAGTCATGGACATCAAGCTCAAACGCCTCAGCCAGTTCTCGCCATGTATGATAGTCATGACCATTGACGCTAACGCGATTCGGGTCTTCCGCGTCGGCAAAACGGACTTCACTTTCGCTGATCTCATTAATCGCCGCCAGCAGCGACTCGACATCAACGCCCACTTCACGGCCGATCGTCTCGCTATACTCTTTCGCCGTTTTCATCACCGAACCTCATGTTGTTGCGTGCGTACCTTTCAGTATAGACGGTGGATAAAATCGCCACTTGCGCAGGCAGATGCTGCCAGACGAGGGGGATTTGTTCTAAACTGGCGTATACGCGAAAGGAGGTTATCTATGCAGGTCAACGATCGGGTCACGGTCAAAACGGACGGTGGTCCTCGCCGTCCGGGTGTCGTACTGGCGGTAGAGACGTTTAGCGAAGGCGTGATGTATCTGGTGTCGCTGGATGACTATCCGCTGGGGATTTGGTTCTTTAATGACAACGGGCACCCGGACGGGGTCTTTGTGGAGAAAGCGGACTGAGTGGTAGAGAGATAAAACGAACTGGCGGAGCAGGCCGCCAGTTCGCGACTGCCTAGCGTAGATTAACGAAAATGCCGTTGGTGACGTTATCAGTCAGACGAACCACATGGTAAATCACCTGCTTGTTGTGCGTTTTGATCTTCCTTTTGATATTCCCTTTATGCGAAGACACGGTCTTTGCTTTTATATTCATTTGGTCGGAAATCTGAATCGTTCCCTGGCCGGACATCCACATTTTTAGCATGCTCGATTCCGTTCGGCTTAATGAAAGAGTAGGCAGATTGACATCGTGCGCTTCCGCAGTTTCTCTTTTAAGATGGTCGCCAATAATATCGTCAAGCGATTCGGGCTTTATTGACTTTGAACTGATCAACAGATTCTTTCGTACCAGCAGATATTCGTCGAAATGAATGTTGGCTATCGCCATAAAAACGATAAACAATGTACCGGGATGCTGATTAATGATCTGCTTAATATTCTGACTGCTCGTGGGATCGTGGATAAAACAGTCTTCATTAATAAACACCACACTGGGCTTGCGTGCATCGCAAACCGCTTCGAGATCGTCGACACCCGCTAGTTCGTCAATGTCTCGTTTCTTTACCCCCCGACTAACCAGGTACCCGGCTAATCCCAACCGGGTGTAACTGCATAAATCCATAATAATCGTCGACATGGCATACCCTCACTCAATGCGTAACGATAATTCACCTATACCTGAAGTTACACAATCGCCATATGACTGAAAAATTTATGAAATATAACCATAAAAAGGCGATGGTAACCAGGTAAACCCACTATCCAGTAAAGTTACGTATAATTTGCCAGGAATCTTCTTAAAGTAAAGTAAATATTGGCTTCTGTGAGAGAGGTAAAAACAAATAAGCCGCGTCAGAGATATCCTGGCTGATAATGTCCATAGTTTATTTTAAGAATTCCCTCAGGGTGGGCTGATACCTGAGCCTGGCAACTCGCCAACAATATCCGCTAACAGATTGAAAACTTCGCCGAATAAACGTTCACAGTAGGGTGCAATGAGCGGCATCAGCGCCGCCATCAACAGAATACCGACCGTCAACGTCAGCGGGAAACCGATAACAAAGACCGATAGCTGCGGTGCCATGCGGTTCAGCATCCCCATGGTCAGGTTAATGGCCAGCAGCAGCGTGATAACGGGCAGCGCCAGCATAAAACCGTTGAGGAAAATCATGCTGCCGGCGCGGGTCAGCGCGAGGAAAGCATTGCTGCTGAGCGGTTCACCGCCGACGGGCAGCGTGTGGAAGGTATCCACCAGCATCGAAATCAGCCACAGGTGGCCGTTAAAGGTCAGAAATAGCAACAGCGCCAGCATATCGATTAAGCGTGCCAGCACGGGCATATTGAGCTTGCTGCCGGGGTCAATAAAGGTGGCAAACGACAGGCCCATCTGCAAACCGATGTACTCACCAGCCGCTCGTACTGCGGCAAACGCGAACTGCATGGTGAAGCCCAGGGCAACGCCGATCATTATCTGCTGTCCGGCCACCCACAGCATCCCACCGGAAAACGGCGTGATGTCAGTTGGCGGCAGAGTCGGGACAATAATATACGTAATCATCACCCCCAGGCCGAGCTTCACCCGTTTAGGGATACTCCGTTCGGCCAGAATGGGGGCGGTTGCAATAAGCGCCAGCACGCGCAGCAGGGGCCAGAAATACATACTGAACCACTGTACCCACTGATCGCTGCTGATCTCTACCATAGAAGGGCTTAGCCGATAATATAGGGCAGGTTACTGAACAGGCCGCGCATATAGTCGAGCAGCAGGTTCAACATCCAGGGGCCAGCGACGATGATGGCAATAAAGACGGCAACGATTTTGGGAATGAACGACAGCGTCATTTCGTTAATCTGCGTCGCGGCTTGCAGAATACTGATGATAAGACCGGTGACCAGTGCCACCAGCAGCAGCGGCGCCGCAAGGGCCAGCGCCACTTTCATGGCGTCTGTCCCCATCATCATGACCGATTCTGGCGTCATTTGCGGCTCCTCAACTGTAGAAACTTTGCGCCAGCGATCCGACCAGCAACTGCCAGCCATCAACAAGCACGAAGAGCATGAGCTTAAAGGGCAGGGCGATAGTGGCAGGTGGCACCATCATCATACCCAGCGCCATCAGTACGCTGGCGATAACCAGGTCGATCAACAGGAACGGGATAAAAATAGTAAAGCCGATCTGGAAGGCCGTTTTCAGCTCGCTGGTCACATAGGCAGGCAGCAGGATACGCATAGGCACTTCTTCCGGTCCCTGCAGCGCGCCGGTATTCGACAGGCGAGTAAAGAGCGCCAGGTCAGCTTCGCGGGTCTGACGCAGCATAAATTCACGCAGCGGCTGCGCGCCGCGTTCCAGCGCGACATCCATTGAGATCTGGTTTTGGCTGAACGGCTGCCAGGCGTCGGTGTAGATCTTGTCGATCACCGGCGACATGATGAAAAAGGTCAGAAACAGGGCCAGACCCAGCAGGACCTGGTTCGGCGGTGCTGAGGGTGTCCCCAGGGCGTTACGCAGCAGGCCAAACACGATGATAATGCGGGTAAAACTGGTCATCATCAGCAGAATGGCAGGCAGGAAGGTCAGTGAGGTAATAAAGACCAGCGTTTGTACCGGCAGGGACCAACTCTGGCCTCCGCCCGGTAGCGGCTGGGTAACCAGGCCAGGTAATTGTGCAAAGGCAGAGGGTGCCACCAGCCAGAGTCCGGCCAGCAGCAGGCATAACAAACGGCGCATCAGGATCTCCCGGAACGCTTGAGCATTGACTTCATCAGTGACTGAAAGTCGCTGGCAGCGATCTTTGTCTCTCCGCTATCCGGCACAGACAGCGCGGGGGGGAGCGTATGCAGCAGAGTAATCTGCGCCGAGGTGACGCCGAGCACCAGCCTTGCGTCTTCAACATCGACAATGACTACGCGTTCACGAGGGCCCAGCGTGGTCGCAGCGCTGACTTTCAGGCCGCGGCTACCGGCGCCTTTAACGCCCATGCCAAAACGCTTTGCCAGCCAGGCAGCGGCAAGGATCAGCAATATAATGCCAAACAGCGCGCCGCTGACCTGAACCAGCGGAGAACCGGGGGCCGCAGCGGGCTGGCTTACCGTTGCCTGAGTTTTCATCTTAACGGCTCAGACGACGCATACGTTCGGACGGTGTGATGATATCGGTAATACGTACGCCGTATTTGTCCGCAACCACCACAACTTCACCCTGGGCAATCAGATAGCCGTTGATCAGGATATCCAGCGGTTCACCGGCCAGACCATCGAGAGACACCACTGAACCCTGCGTCAGACGCAGCAGCTCTTTAATGGTCATGCGAGTACGGCCCAGTTCAACGGTCAGCTTGACCGGGATATCCATGATCAGGTCGATATCCTGCAGCGTGCCACTGACATCGCCACCGCCAAGCTGCTGAAACACGGCATCTGCCGGGCTTTTGTTACCACTGGTGGTGGTTTGTTGCTCATTTAATGCATCAGCCCACAGATCGTCCAGTGCTCCGTTATTCTCATCGGACGGATTATTCATATCACTCATTTGGGCTGTTCCTCGTTCAGCGAGTTCAAAATGGGGTTGATCAAATGCTCTACGCGCAGCGCGTACTGACCGTTAATCGTGCCATACTGACTTGTCAGTACCGGTACACCGTCCACATGGGCAATAATGCGATCGGGCTTTTCAATGGGTAGCACGTCGCCTGGCTGCAGCTTCAGGATCTGCGACAGACGCAGAGGAACATCGGCAAAATTTGCAATCAGCTCCAGCTCAGAGTGCTGAACCTGACGAACCAGGTTTTCACGCCAGTTCTCATCTTCATGGCGAGAATTTTCCAGCGGAGGGTTCACCAGCGTTTCACGCAGCGGTTCGATCATGCTGAAGGGGAGGCAGATATTGAACTCGCCCGTCAGGGTACCGATCTCCACGTGGAACGGCGTATTTACCACAATGTCGTTTGGCGACGTGGTGATATTGGTGAACTTTACCTGCATTTCGGAACGCACATACTCCACTTCAAGCGGATGAATGGCTTTCCATGCGTCGCTGTAGGCTTCCAGCGCCAGTTTTAGCATACGATTAATAACACGTTGTTCCGTATGCGTGAATTCTCGACCTTCCACTTTCGTCGGGAAACGTCCGTCGCCGCCAAACAGGTTATCCACGGCGATAAACACCAGGCTTGGCGAGAAGACGAACAGACCCGTACCGCGCAGCGGCTTCAGGTGGATCAGGTTAAGGTTGGTCGGTACCGGCAGGTTACGCGCATATTCGTGATAGGGCTGAATACGGATGGCACCTACCGTAATATCCGGGCTACGACGCAGCAGGTTAAACAGCCCCATACGGAACTGACGAGCAAAACGTTCGTTAATGATTTCCAACGCTTGCAGGCGTTCACGGACAACACGACGCTGCGTGTTGGGGTCATAAGGACGTACTCCGCCGTCACCGGCTCCCCCCAACTGCGGTTCGTCGTTCGTGTCGCTGTCGCCGTTCAGCAGCGCATCAATTTCGGCCTGTGAGAGAATGCTGTCGCCCATGTCGTTACCGCAAAATGAAAGCTGTATACAGAACGTCAGTGACTTCCTGCTTCGGCTGACCCGGAACCAGAGGTGGCGCGATGGTTTCTTTGATCGCGGCTACCAGGTTCTGCTTACCGGTATCGGTCGCAAGCTGAGTCGCATCCTGACGCGAGAAGAGCAACAACAGACGGCTGCGGACGTCCGGCAGGTATTCGCTGATACGTGCGCGGGTCGCATCGTCTTTCAGACGCAGGGTGATGCCCACATACAACACGCGATCGGCATCGCCAAGGTTTACGGTAAACGTATCCAGCGCGAAAAAGACCGGCGTCGGAGGCGGCGGTGGTTCTGCGGCTGGCGCAGACGGTTGTTGATGCATACGCCAGTAACTATAGCCCGCGGTGGCGCAGGCGGCGAGGGTGATCAACACCAACAGTGGGATCCAAATAGAACGCTTACGCTTTTTTTTGTTGAGGGTTGAGTCAGTCATCTGATACGGGCTTCCTGTTTCGGTACTGCTTATGGCCTGATTATCCCGTGTCCTGCCCACGTCAAAGCGTGGAAAAGACGAGGATAATCACGCTACCTCTGGCGTTAGGCGAAGATATCGACCGCGCCATTCCCTCGTGCGACAGACTGCAGGCTGGCCGGAACGTTCAGCGGCTCGTCATCTTCAGCGGCAAAATTGCCCGTACCATTACCGCCGGAACGCTGGGCCTGCTGCTGTTGAGAAGAGGATTGCTGCTGTCCCGCAAAGCTTTCACTGCTAATGCTGCTCTGGCCCAGTTGGATACCACTCTCTGCCAGATGGGTGCGCAGAACCGGCAGAGCCGCTTCCAGGGCCGCGCGAACGTGGCTGTGGGCGGAGACCATCTGCAACTGCGCCTGGTTATCATCCATCTTGAGGGTGATCTGGATCTGGCCCAGATCTTCAGGGTGCAGACGCAGTTCAGCCGTTTGCTGGCCCTGACGGGTGAACAGGGTGACATGCTGGCTCACCGACTGCTGCCAGTCCGGGCTACCGAGCGGCGCGTTAATCAGCGGTGCTGCAATGCCAGACGGCGCGGCGGTAAGATGCGTTGCCGCAGAAGGCACTGCGGCCATTGTCGGTGCAGTGGGCGTCGGCGTTGTCTCAATCTCTACCTTCGCGCTATTCACCGGTGCGGTGGCCAGCTGCTGCGCTGCTGCAGCAAAATTCGTGATGTCAGCGCCTTTTGCGCTCGCGCTGTTATCTTTGCCTTTATCCGCAGCCAAAGCCGCGACGTCAACCGCGCCGCCTTTTGCAGAGCCAGAGGCCGGGGAAGCGACGCTGCCAGTGGCAGAAGAGGTCGTGACAGGCGTCGCCGTTGCGGTCTGCTGATGTGGCAACATCGCCAGCAGGGCGCTCAGGCCAGCAAGTTCTTCTTCACTCAGCTCGCTGTCGATATCGCTCGTCAGGGAGATTCCGCGTGAGGCATTTTTCGTCAGCGCGCTCAGCGCGTCCGTTTTCAGCGAGGTTGTGGTCAGACCGTCCAGCAAGCCTTGTCCGCTGGTCAGCTGTGCCAGCGAGTCGTCGGCTAGGGTTTTCTGCTGGGCCAGCAGTTCGTTAAGCTTTGCGCTAAGTGCCAGCTTGCCCTCGTCATCTGCTGCCAGATTGGGCACACCTTTTTGCAGACGGGCACTTGCGGCCTGTAAGTCCGCCAGGGAAAGGGCTTTATCACCTTTCAGGGCACCGTCACCTAATGCACCTGCCAGCAGAGCCAGAAAATCCTGTGCTCCATCGCCGCCTTTAGCCGACTGGCCAAAGATCGAGGTATCTGCATCGCTTGCTACAATTTTGGGCAAAGAAATCATTCGGGTTTCCTCATGGTTGCCCGCTGGGCAAACTCATCCATTTTTTTCTGGTCCAGCCGGTTTTCCGCAAGCAGTGCTGCTGCGGCCTGTCTGTCCTGTAGCGTCTGCCACGCCTGCAAACGTTGTTTCTTTTCACGCCAGAAGTCGAGCGCCTGCTCGACTTTTTTTGTCCACTGGGCCAACTGCAGCCGGTGCTGGTCGATGGCTTTTTCCAGCGTCTGAATAAATTGCTGGTAGTTCAGCCAGCGCTGGCTACCAATACCCTGACTCATATCGCTATTCAGATTAAGGCTGTACTGATGCTGATAATCAATCAGCATTTTAAGCTGCTCTTCGGCCTGTTGGCAGCCACGTCGCATATCGCCTAACTGAATGGATGCACTTTCAACTTCTTTCTCGGCCAGTTCTTTCAGCGTTGTTAAAGCGCCATTCTGCGTCATAATCGTTGACCTCCCGCATCATCACGCCGTTGGGAAGATAAGCTCAAGTGCCTGCAGCGAATCTTCCCAGCTTGCTTTTTCGTAAATGCCCTGCTGAAGGTACGATTCCAGCTGTGGCCACAGGGCAATGGCCTTATCCAGCATAGGGTCGCTGCCCCGGGCGTAAGCGCCCACGCTGACCAGATCGCGGTTGCGCTGGAAACTGGAAAGCAACTGCTTAAAGTGTCTCACGCGCGCATAGTGTTGTTCGGTTATCAGCGATGTCATCGCACGGCTGATCGAGGCTTCAATATCAATGGCCGGGTAGTGACCGGCTTCTGCCAGACGACGCGACAGCACAATATGACCATCAAGGATGGCACGCGCCGAGTCGGCAATCGGGTCCTGCTGATCGTCGCCTTCCGTCAGAACAGTATAGAAAGCGGTGATAGAACCGCCGCCGTGAATACCGTTACCGGCACGTTCAACCAGCGCCGGGAGTTTGGCAAAGACCGAAGGCGGATAGCCTTTGGTCGCCGGCGGTTCGCCGATTGCCAGGGCGATTTCACGCTGCGCCATCGCGTAGCGGGTCAGGGAGTCCATAATTAACAGGACGTGCTGACCGCGATCGCGGAAGTCTTCAGCGATGCGGGTGGCGTAAGCGGCTCCCTGCATACGCAGCAGCGGCGAAACGTCGGCCGGGGCGGCAATCACCACCGAGCGGGCACGACCATCGGCGCCGAGAATATTTTCAATAAAGTCTTTGACTTCACGACCACGTTCGCCAATCAGCCCGACCACGATAACGTCCGCCTGAGTGTAGCGGGCCATCATGCCGAGCAGGACGCTTTTGCCGACGCCGGACCCGGCGAACAGACCCATACGCTGGCCGCGACCGACGGTGAGCAGGGCGTTAATCGGGCGTACACCGGTGTCAAGCACATGTTCAATGGCAGTACGCTGCAGCGGGTTGAATGGCTGCGTGATTAGCGCACCGGTTTCTGTCGTATCCGGTGAGGGCAGACCATCCAGCGGCTTGCCGGCACCGTCCAGCACGTGACCAAGCAGGGCGGGGCCGAGGGGCAGTTGCTTGCCGCTCTGCAGACCTTCACCAAAGGTGCTGCGGGCGTAAACGCGCGCGCCGGGTAAAATACCTTCGACTTCTTCCAGCGGCATCAGGAACAGACGCTGGCCGTTAAACCCGACGACTTCGCTCTCGACTTCGCGCAATTCACTGCCTTCCTGGCGCTCAATAATGCAGGTTGCTCCCAGCGGTAGCTGCAGGCCGGTGGCTTCCAGTACCAGACCCGTCGCACGGGTCAGTCGACCGTAGCGGCGCGTAGCAGGCAACTGAGCCATCTTTGCTTCAACGTTATCCAGCGTGGTGAGCCAGCGTGTCAGTCGGGACGTCATCAGCAGGCTCCCGGGGCAGCCAGGCGGCAAAGTTCCTGCCAGCGGGTGGCGACGCTGGCATCCAGATCGCCTTCATCGGCGGAAACTTTGCAGCCGCCAGGATGCAGGGTCGGGTCACCGCGCAGACGCCAGCCGTGCAGGCTAAGGGTCGCCCCCAGCATCTCTTCGACGCGCTGGAGATCGTCAGGATGCACGCGCAGTTGCGGTTTCCCGCTAAACAGTGGCTCCTGCTGGAGCAGTAGCTGAATTTGCTTAATTAACGCCGAGTTATCAACGACAGGCGACTGACCAATCACCTGCCGCGCGGCTTCGAGGGCCATCTGCATCAGACGTGACGCGATCACGCTATCGAGCGCATCCAGGGTGTTCTGAAATTCGCTGACCAGCTGCTGCATCCGGGCATGGATTGGTGCCTGCTGCTGCTGGGCCTGAATGCGACCCTGCTCCAGACCCTGAGCCAGCCCTTCCTGGTAACCCTGGTCATGGCCAGCTTTGCGCCCTTCAGCCTGTCCATGATTATAACCCTGCTCGTGTGCCTGAATCTGAATCTGCGCCAGCTGCTGCTGTTGCAATTCTTCCACAGACATTTCCTGCTCGTCCTCTTCCGCGTCCAGTGGCTGGTCAATAAGCACCTGCGGAATAAATTCCGTCATGGGTGGAAGGAGGTCATCAGGCCTCCAGACTTTCCACTGCGGCTGGTTAGACATAGGTATCCTCGCCGCTGCCAATTACCATCTCGCCGGTTTCGGCCAGACGACGCACAATAAGCAGGATTGCTTTCTGTTCGTTTTCCACCTGAGACAGACGAACCGGGCCACGGTTGGCAAGGTCGTCGCGCAGAATATCTGCCGCACGCTGCGACATATTGCGCAGGAACTTCTCGCGCAGCGGCTGTTCTGCACCTTTCAGGGCGACCAGCAGAGATTCCGAGTCCACTTCCTGCAGCAGGCGCTGGATACTGCGATCGTCCACTTCGACCAGGTTTTCGAACAGGAACATCTCGTCGATAATTTTCTGTGCCAGCTCGCCGTCGAATTCGCGCACCGCGGTGATAACCGCTTCTTCCTGCTGCGTTTTCATCAGGTTGATAATTTCCGCCGCGGTTCTCACGCCGCCCATTTTGCTGCGCTTGAGGTTCTGACCGTCGAGCAGGCTGTTGAGCACTTCGGTCAGCTCTGCCAGCGCCGCCGGCTGTACGCCGCCGAAGGTGGCGATACGCAGCATAACGTCGTTACGCAGACGCTCGTCGAACAGCGCCAGAATATCGGCTGCCTGACCACGCTTAAGGTGCACAAGGATGGTAGCGATAATCTGCGGATGCTCGTCGCGGATAAGGTCTGCCGCGCTCTGCGGTTCCATAAAGTTGAGCGTTTCGATACCGCTGGCGGTATCGCGGGTTTCGAGAATATCTTCCAGAAGGCTGGAAGCACGCTCTTCGCCCAGCGCTTTCACCAGCACTGAACGCAGATATTCGTTGGTGTTGATGTTCAGCGCGGTGTACTGCTCGGCATCCTGCTCAAATTCCTGCAGCACTTCGGTCAGCTGTTTATTGGAAATCTGACGCACGTTGGCCATCGCCGCACTGAGGTGCTGAACTTCGCGAGGGGAGAGGTGTTTAAACACCTCTGCCGCACGGTCTTCGCCGATAGTCATCAGCAGAATGACGCTTTTTTCCGTTCCGGAAAGATTACTCATGTTCGTTATTCATCCACTGGCGAATGACCAGCGCAACTACGCGCGGATCGTTGTCTGACAGTTCACGTACGCGCTGGCTCATTACCTCAGCGCCCAGGCGCTGGTTGGCACGGCGTTGCTGCATCTGTTCGTCTCTACTGAGGCTTACTTCTACCGCTTCTTCTGTTTCTTCACGTATACGTGCAGCTTCGATAGCAGCCTTCGCTTCTTCCTGGCGGCGAATAATCTGCGGACGCACTGCTTTACGCCACAGGATCCAGGCCACCAGCAGAACGATTAACCAACGACCTGCGGAAAGCATCTGGTCGATAAAGGCCTGTGTCTTCCAGAACGGTAGTTCGCCACCGGTATCGTCACCAGCGGTAAATTGTGAGTTCACTACGTTCAGGGTATCGCCACGCGTGTCAGAGAAGCCCATAGCTTCGCGGGTTAAATCTTCAATCTGTTTCAACTGATCTGCGGTCAGCGGCAGAGGCTTGCCGTCCGGAAGATTGCGATAGTTAACCACGACGGCCACCGACAGACGCTGGATATCACCGACGTTCTGCTTGGTGTGGCGGATGGTGCGATCAACTTCATAGTTGGTCGTTTCATTACGCGAGGTATTACGCGGGCCGGCAGGCGTCGCTGTTGCGGTCTGCTGCTGTCCGTTCTGTGCATTGGCATTCTGCGCGTTGGCCGCCGGAGGCGTGGTGATCGGACCTGCGTTAGCCGGTGCTGGCTGATTAGACAGTGCGCCAGGCACGCCGCCAGGATACTGGCCACCAATCTGATCGCTTTCGCTCAACTGACGTGAACGCAGCACCTGCTGCGCGGCATCGCCATTCGGGCGATACTGTTCTTCTGTCTGCTCTTTATTAGCAAAATCAAGCTGAGCGGTAACCTGGGCATGAACGTTGCCGTTGCCGACAATCGGACCGAGGATTGCTTCAATGCGGCGCTGAATACGGCCTTCAACGTCGGCCGCATACTTCAGCTGGGCATCGTTAAGGTCGCGACCGGTTGTACCTGACTGGGTTAGCAGACGTCCGCTCTGATCGACCAGCGTGACGTTGCCCGGCGGTAAGCCTGCAACGGCGCTGGAAACAAGGTGAACAACGGCACTGATCTGACCTTCATCAAGCGCGCGGCCCGGTTCCAGATTAACGGTCACGGAGGCCGAAGGGGATTTCTGCTCACGCACAAACAGCGAAGGTTTCGGCATGGCGAGGTGAACGCGGGCGCTTTTCAGCGGGCCAAGCGTTTCAATAGTACGTGCCAGCTCGCCTTCCAGCGCACGCTGGTAGTTCACCTGCTCGCTGAACTGGCTGATACCGAATTTTTCCTGATCCAGCAGCTCGAAGCCTACTGCGCCACCTTTTGGCAGACCCTGCTGGGCAAGACGCAGACGCAGTTCGTGCACTTTATCTGCCGGGACTTCGATGGCAGAGCCGTTATCAGAGAAACGATAGGGGACATTCATCTGGGTCAGCTGGGTGACGATGGCGCCCCCGTCCTGATCGGCCAGATTGCTATAAAGGACTCGGTAGTCAGGGGTTTTGGCCCACAGAACCAGCGCGACAACAATAGCAAAAGCGGCGGCACCCGCCACCATTAATGGGATTTTGGGGTTAGCACGCAGGCGATTGATCCACTCAACGGACTTGTTCTGAGGCGCAGTCGTCGCTGTAGCACTCATTGCTCACCTCGCAGAACCTGGCGGATAACGTTATTGATGTATTGAAACAAAACGGACTCCCGAGTCGGCAAACACGACAAAAATTCCATAGTGATGGCTATGTCATTATTTGATGATTCAGGATTTTCTATGGACCAAATAACCCGGTTTTTTAGCGTTATTTACCGCCATTATCTTATTGACAAACTGTTACTCTTTACTGGTCAAAAAATATCAGGGGAAGTAGCATGGCAATTCAGGGTATCGAAGGGGTGCTCAGTCAACTGCAGGCAACCGCATCCGTCGCGCACAACCAAAGCGTTGACGTCGGGGCGGGAACGGGCGACAGCTTTGCCGGACAGCTTCATGCTGCGCTCGATCGCATCAGCGAGAAGCAAGGTGCGGCGCGTGCGCAGGCAGAGAAATTTACCCTCGGTGAACCGGGCATTGCGCTGAATGACGTGATGACCGATATGCAAAAAGCGTCCGTATCAATGCAGATGGGTATTCAGGTGCGCAATAAGCTGGTTGCAGCATACCAGGAAGTGATGCAGATGCAGGTTTAGGTTCTTCTCACCCGCTTAGCGCATAACTATTTTACTGTTAAAGCGTGCCGTTTTCGGTGCGCTTTGTGTTTTATCCGAAATTTACTGCTTGCATTTCATTCACCGGCATGCGTTAATTGCCAGATGGTTTAATGAGCAGAAATTATCTGAAGTCGTTTAGTAAAGTTGTTCTCTCCTCAAAGTGCTTCTTTCGCTCCTCTTCCTGGTCTGTTGTTTCATCCAACGATAAATTTTTGTCATGTCATCCATGTCGCGAAATGCGCTGGCTTTATCCTGAGATATTTCCGTAAAGTGCCGCGCATTGTTTAATGATTTTGAAATTTGTGTTTAGAATCAGAAAGTTGATTTTCTGCGAATAAGAGTCTTTCAGACTCGTTGTCGCTATGTGTTTATTTATTAAGGAGAGCGCTATGACTGCTCACATTCATTTCCGTTGCCCGTGCTGCCATGGGTCACAATACAGAACCTCAGCCTTTGATATGACTGAGAAAAACCCCCACGGGGCTAAATGTATTTTTTGTAAATCATCGATGGTGGCATTTGAAAATCTTCATGCCTGGATCCAGTCCGGTAATGCCGTGCCCCCCGATTTTCGCAAGTAAGTAAATAGATCCTGCTCCTGCTTTTTATCTTTCGACAGCCGGAGCTGTTACTTCCGGGAAAGGCTGGCGAGGATAACGCTTTAATGCCAGAATACTTTTCTCTCTCTGTTCGGGATCAAAAATGAAAAAAGTAGCCCTTGTTGGCACACTGCTGGCACTCACCGGCTGTGTGCGGGTAGATAATTATGCGACCATCGTGAAAGCCCCGGCACCAGCTGAACTGGCTGGTTACTGGCAGTCTTCAGGCCCGCAAAGTGCGCTGGTCAGTCCCGAAGCCGTGGCGAGTCTGATTATTACCCATGAAGGGGACACTCTGGACTGTCGCCAGTGGCAGCGGGTGATAGCGCGTCCCGGTAAACTGATATTGCGCGGCGACGATATATATAATGTGACTAACGTGCTCGATACGTATCGTCTGAAACAGGAAGGTGCCGCGTTGAATTATGATGGCATGACGCTAAAACGCGTGGACAAACCCACAGCCACGTGCGCGTCTTTTCTGGCGAAAAAACCGCTGACTTCTGCACTGCCCTGATGATTGAGGGGAGTGTGGAAAATATGCCTTACTCCAGAAATTATTTGCTAAATCTCTGGAGCAGGGATGACAAGAACGAAGTAAGGATTACGGATTGATTTCGTTAGCTTCGCCGGGGAATAACACATTTCCGGAAAGATTTCCGTAGGCCATATTCAGCGTACGCTGCTTTCCGGTCTGTGCCATTAATTCCTGTAGCTCGCCCATACGTTCCTGCAATAAACGCTTAAGCTCAACTTCATTTTCCAGAATGCTGGCCAGCAGAACATGGGCTTTATCCTGAATAAATTTTCCCCCAGGCCCCGAAGGGAGGGGGTTTTTACTGATCTCTTCAACCAGCGTGACGTAGACGACTTCCTGTTCAATCAGCTCATCCCATTTCCCGGATTGAGCAAGGCTCAGCATTGTGTTGCTTAATGCGTATAGTGCGTGCCAGTTTTTAAGGGATAAGCTGGAGTCGTTCATCAAAAATGATCCTGCGTGTTAGAAGTACCAGGGCCGATTTGCTTCCAGGCGTCGGAAATATTCAACAAGAGGGCTTCTACTTCCGTGATAGCCTCAACATCATTACGCAGATTAGCGACCAGCAGGCGACGAACCATATAGTCGTATAGCGCAGCAAGGTTGTGAGGTAGATCGCCGCCAACGTCCATATTAAGTCCGGCTTTAAGCCCATTCTCAATAATGTTGATAGCTTTCGATAATGCCTCTCCTTTCGCAGGGATATCTTCCTGCTCAAGGTAAAGGCGCGCTCGTACCAGCGCGCTATGGACACCGTCGAACAGCATGACGACCAGCTGGTGTGGACTGGCACTCAAGACGGCAGATTCAAGCCCCACCTTTTGATAGGCCTGTACACCAGTGTTGTTATACATACAAGGTTCCTTTACGAGTCACTCTTTTTGCTGAACTGATTCGTCAGATAATCGGAAGTGCCGTTAAGCTTGGTTATTAAGACATCTAAATCATTAAACTGCTTTTTGTAACGTGCCATCGTGGCTTCGATGCTCAGTTCCATGGCTTCATAACGCTTACCGATGGTTTTCAGCGTCTGGTTGATACCGTCTTTGGCATTCTGGATAACACCCTCTTTGCCGACGGAGGTACTGAGCATATCGGTCAGCTTATTGTTCATCTGGGTAGCGAAACCGGTGGTTTTGCCATCGCCAGCGAAGTAAGCCTGCACGCCTGCCGGATCGTCCGCCAGTGCTGCAGTCAGCTCCTTTTCGTCGATTTTCAGATTGCCCAATTCGCCGTTGGCACCTTTATCAGGGTCCTGAGTAATCCCCAACTGAGCCATGATGGCATAGGAACCGCTCTGCACATTGGTCAATAAAGCACGTAGATCGTTCTGTACTCCGCGGATAGTGCTATTGCCCATCAGCACGCCATTGCTGGATGACTGAGCGGTTGCACCGGTTGCCGGCGGGACATATTTAGTCAGAGAAGTAATCGTTGTCTGTAGCGCGTTATAGGCGCTAACCCACTCGGTAACGGCTTTTTTATTGTCATCGGTCGCGCGAGTGACCGACAGCGTTTCATCCGCGGTGCTCTTTGTCTTCAGCGTTAAGGTCACACCCGGCAGCGCGTCAGTAATGGTATTGCTTTGACGAGTAATCTGGATGTCGTTGACGTTAACAATTGCGTTTTCCGCTTTAACCTGCTCGGTCAGGGCGCCGCTGCCGATAATGCCGTTCAGGGTATCGTCTCCGGTTACCGAAACCGTCATACTGGAGTCTGTACCGGTGGTCTTCGAGGTCAGCATCAGGCGGTAATCGCCGTTGTCTGCTTTTACTACGCTTGCCGAGACATTACCGTTAGCCGCGTTAATCGCTTTGGCGATGCCGTTAAGCGAGGTATCGCCGTCAGCCAGCGTTACCGTCAGCGGTTTGCTGTTGGCACCGGCCTGGGTAATGGTAATGGTACGGGTATTACCATTCGTAGTATCGCCCAGCTGTTTAGTATTGCTGTCAATGGTACCGGCTGCCGTGGTCAGAACCTGCGCACGAGCAATCTGGACAACATTAACTTTAAACTCACCCACGTTAGCACTGGACGTAGTGGTCGCAGCGAAAGACGTATTGGTACTGGTAATTGACGTCGAGTTCCAGGTGTCCGCATTAGCCAGCTTTGCCGTGGCCGTTTGCAGAGTGGTCAAGGCACTCTGCAGTTTACCGAAGCCGGTAATCTGGTTATCGTAGGTCGTCTTTTGTGTAGCGATGGCCGTTAATTTAGTCTCTTCCGCAGCCTGTAACTTATCATACAGTTCCGACAGACCCGACATACCCACCCCGATGTTGCTGATAGTCGCCATACATTGTTCCTTGTCAATGGTAGTGTCAGCTGTACTATCGGCCCCATTTGCAAAAAGTTTACGGTACGCCAGAAAAAATAAATCCAGGAATAGCCACCAGTGTTGGTAGCTTATAAAAGGTCGGGGAGAAGGAGTGCATCTTAGAGAAGCACGTACCTTTATCTAAAGATGTCACCCTGCGAATCCATAAAAAGAGACGTCTCTATAAGTATAGGGGTAGCCTTTAAAAATACTTTGCAAAAACCCCTGTAAAAACAATTAAGTAAAAATTTTCTTCGATATTTTCTAAAGTCTCTGATAAGGGCGTCGATAACCTTGTTGACGGTGAGAGACGCCGTAAGTATTAGGCACCGACCCTAGAAACCATTTTAAAGGAATTATAATTATGGCAGTTATCAATACTAACCTGTTGTCCCTGACCACTCAGAACAACCTGAACAAATCTCAGTCTTCCCTGGGTACCGCTATCGAGCGTTTGTCCTCAGGTCTGCGTATCAACAGCTCTAAAGATGACGCTGCTGGCCAGGCGATTGCTAACCGTATGAACTCCCAGATCAAAGGGATGACTCAGGCAGCACGTAACGCCAACGACGGTATCTCCCTGGTTCAGACCGCTGAAGGTAACCTGAACGAAATCAACAGCAACTTACAGCGTATCCGTGAGCTGGCTGTTCAGGCTGCGAACGATACCAACGGCACTACTGACTACGCTTCAGTAAGTACTGAAATCACTGAGCGTCTGGCTGAAATCGACCGTATCGCCGGCGCTGCTAACTTCAACGGCAAAAAACTGCTGGACGGTTCTCAGACTGCTGCCCTGAACATCCAGGTTGGCGCAGGCACCGGTGCTACCGATACCATCGCTATCGCCACTGGCGCGCTGATCAATGCTAAAGCTACCAGCCTGGACACTGGCCTGACCGGTACCATCACTGACAACAGCACCGCTAAAGCATTTATTACTGCTACTGACAACGCTATTGCTAAAATTGATACCGCTCGTTCAAAAATGGGTGCGATTCAGAACCGTTTCGAATCAACCATCACGAACCTGAACAACTCCATCACCAACCTGTCTGCTGCTCAGTCCCGTATCCAGGATGCTGACTACGCTACCGAAGTTTCCAACATGTCTCGCGCGCAGATCCTGCAGCAGGCTGGTACTTCTGTACTGTCCCAGGCAAACCAGGTTCCGAACACCATGCTGTCCCTGCTGCGTGGCTAATCACGTCAATTCAAAAAAGGTTGCTGGAAACAGCAGCCTTTTTTCATTATTTATCCTCTGTTTTCCCTAACGCAATCTGCAAAATAAGCCGGTAATCCCCGGTGTTTTCACACTATAGCCCCCCCGAATTCAATGCTATTCTGCGTAAAATCTCTTATTCCGCATGTCGTCTGACGACAGCTTACTGATGAGCAATAACGATGAGTGAATTTGCACGCACCAAAGCGATGCGTCAGTTTTATCGCGATATCTTTACCCGCCAGATAGATTTGCCGGAAGCGGATGCGATGCCTGCACACGTTGTGGCAGAGATCTTCAGTTTCAGAAGCGGTGACATGACTTTTCTTGAGCCAATGATTGCAGCGGCAAGTACCGGACTTGATACGGAAAAAGAGGACGCGCTTAAGAATATGCTGCGTGCGATCGCGCTCGCCAACCAGGCTTTAGAGATCAAGGGGCAGAGCCAACAGAAGCCTTTCCCCGTTGAGTTGAGCCGCCGGATTACGGAATATGTCGTTGCAGCGCTAAAAGCGGACAATAACACCCACTATATTGTGGCCGCTATTCAGATTCTTTTCCGTGTGAATGAAATCAGTTCCGCGCTGTTTCTGATTAATAACAATCTCTCACTGGTTAGCGATTCCGGTATCGTGCTGAAAATATTGCTGCTGGTCTGTCTGATGGAAGATGACTATAACCAGGCCATGGTGGTGATCCAGGCCTTGACCGCCGATGCTTCGCTTATCGGCGAAGATCCTATGACGCTATTGATGATTACCTGTGGGATTTACAAGCTTGGTGGTCTGCCTGACTCTTTTATCGATTTCAGAACGCTGGACAACAGCAACTACCCGGTCCATGACGCTGGATATACGTGGTTGCTGGAAAAAGAATGCAAGGTGAATACCACGGTACTGGTGGCCTGCGATAAAGGTGACTATTTTGCCCATACGCTGCCGCTGGTGTCCTCGCTTTATGAGACAAACCGCGGTGTTCTGGATGTGCATCTTCATCTTTTTAACAGCGACGATGAGGTTAAAGAGAGCGTCAGGGCGTTGCGTGAGCAACTGCCGGAGCTGCATATCTCCGCAACGCTTGAGCAGGTTTCAGCCAGCGATGATATGCCTGCGGAGTTTGCTGCGCGTCGGATACTTTTCCTGTGCCACGCCATGCAGGCATTTACGACCCCGGTTATTGCGCTGAACAGCGATGTTCTGGTTCGCCAGGCCTGGGTTTCTCCGGGAGCACCGTTACTATTGCTGGAAAATGAAACCTCGCCGTTCTGGGAAGAGATCTTCCCGGGTTTTATCTATGCCGAACCGGGCAGCCTGAGCGGGTGCTATTTCGCTACTGTTGCCCGGTTTATCTCCTGCAACCTTAAGGCTGACAATCTGGTCTGGTGTCTTGGCCCGGTTGCGCTCTCCGCAAGTCTTGACAGACTGTCGGGAACGGAACAAATGGCGATTTCTCGCGTTGCACGCGCATCAATCCTGGGTGATGCAGGCGAGGCCGGGGTATTCTGCTGGGCTTTCGGTGGGGGGCAAAATGCTGAGGAGTCGTCCCAGCAATATAGTGCTTCTCTGATCCAAAAATATCAACGCTAGCAGGTATTGCTGCGTTTTCGGCATCATAAGAATCAGGAATAAGACGTGACGACACTCTATCCACGCCACCGTGTAACACCCGAGACGATTCATGCCGCTGCAGCGATGAATCACCTTGCCGCGACGCCACCGGCGACGGCGCGTATTCTGGAACTGGGTTGCGGCACGGCCTCTCGTCTGGTGACGCACGCCAGCGTATGGCCGCAGAGTGTTGCTGTGGGTATTGATCTCGACGAACAGAATATCACTCAGGGCCAGGCACTGGCCGCTGCCATGGGATGTAGCAATGTTGAGCTTTTTACCGCCGGGCTGGGGGACTTACTCGCTATCGATCCGGGTGAATTTGATTACATTATTATTCACGGTGCCTTTACCTTCCTCGGTGAGGCTGAGCGGGAAGCGTTGCTGGGATGGTGTCGGTCGCATTTATCCGCCTGTGGAGTTGTCGCCGTGCGCTGGTCAGTACTGCCAGGCGCCGCCTCTCGGGGCGCTTTAGCCGGGGCGCTGCAGTTCCATCTTGAGCGTGCGCAAGAGGGGACCGATCTTCTGGCCGCGGCGCGTGGCATGTTGAGCTTCCTGCTGATTACCCTCGAAGAGGGGGCGTTAAAGACAGAAGCCCTTGCCGCTGAAAAAATGGACGATCTCACCCTGACGCTGGCTTATCTCAGCTCCGGTGGACAGGCCTGTACCCTGAGCGCATTTAACACTCGCGCCGAAGCCATAGGCCTGCGCTATCTCGGGGATGTTTTGCCCCAGTACGAGCTGGCTCGCTTTTACAGTGATTCAGTCGGGCAGATGCTTGAGGCGATTAGCACTGGAACTAAGCGGGTAATGTCGCAGCAATATCTGGATTATGCCGTCCAGCGAAGGGAGCGGTTTACGCTGCTTTGTCACCCGGAAGTGGTAACACCTCAGGCTGCGCCCGATCTTACCCGGCTAAAAATGCTGCACTGGGCAGGGAACTTTCGACATCTACAGAACGATCATGCCAAAACGTCGAACGCCTTTGAGGATATCAACGGCAGAGTTATCAATACTGAGAATGGCATTCTCATTCGTATTATGGAACTGCTTGGCAGCGCCTGGCCGATGTCCCTCAGCTTTGAACAACTGGTCTTTAATTGTCAGGCTCCTGAAAACCGGGAAGATATTCAGGAGGGGGTATGGGATGCACTGGCCGTCTTATTCCTGACCAATCCGGATGGATTCTACTGGAGCGCATCTCCGGGCGTTTATAATACGGCGCAAAATGACCAACTGCTTCCGGCAGTATTACTGCCGGCCCTGCGTCCTGAACAGGATACTGCACTTATCAATCTCTGGAATGAGACGGTTTTACTCACTCCTGACGAATGGGATTATTTGCACAGGGGGATGGTGGATTCAGGTGCACCGCAATGGGCGCTTTTTTCGGCACTGAAAAGAAAAGGACTCATCGAAGGGGCTCCGGTTGCGTGGAAAAAACATCTGCAACGCTTTCTCCGTGCCGGACAAACAGAGGTGTTGAAATCCCAGCTCTCACTGCTGCTGTTGCTGAGTGTTAATCAGCAACAGGGTGGCTTGCTCTATGATGAAATGCCGGAACCTACTGTACCCGATGCGGATGTTGATGCGATTTACTCCCATGTCAATGCCCTTATTAGCGCAGGTAGTTCGCAGGAAGCCAGGGAGTATACCCGTGAGCTAATGGAGCAGGATCCTGAAAATATTCATGTTCTCCGGTGCTATTCCCACGCCTGTGTACTGACATCCGCCTGGGACGAGGCGCTGGCCTCCCTTTGTCGCCTGATGGGGTATTACTTCTCCAGCCTGGACATTTATTACGATCTGGCGACCACGTTGCAGAAAAAACGCGAGTTTTATTGTGCACGTAATATTGTGCGCACCTTGCTGCGACTGGATAGCAAAAATATTGATTACTGGCTTAGTCTGGCCTCGCTCCACCATGCCTATGGTGATATGGCGCTCGCAGAAAAATGTTGTCGGGCGATACTGCGCTTTGGCCAGCCGGGTGCGACCTATTATGGTATGACGGGCATTGTGTTGAGCGACAATCATAAAATGGATGAAGCGCGCTATTTTATGGAGAAGGCGGTAGAGCTAAGTCACTACAATTCCGGCTATTTTAGCAACTTACTTTTTGTTATGACCCATGATGCCAGCGTAAGTCCGGAAGATTTACTGGAAAAACATCTTGAATTCGGTCGTCGAGTCGATGAGTGGGCTGAAAGATGCGGCGTCAGGCTGCCCCTTAATAATGTGAAAGACCCGCAGCGCAAACTGCGCGTCGGTTTTGTTTCCGGAGACCTGCGTAATCATCCGGTGGCCAACTTTGTGTTGCCGTTTTGGGACGGTCTGGATCGCGATAAATTTGAGCTGATGGCTTACAGCACCGTTGTTTTTAACGAGGATGCGATCTCCAGGCATTTCAGGGAAACCTCGCTGCTTTGGCGCCAGGTGGATTCTATTAGTGATATTGAACTGGCGAAAACGATCGCCGGGGACGGTATCGACATTCTGTTCGATTTGTCCGGCCATACGGCGCACAATCGTCTGCCTGCGTTCGCTCTACGTCCTGCACCGGTCCAGATTACCTGGATTGGCTATCCGGGAACGACAGGTCTGAAGGCGATGGATTATATCTTGCTGGCGTCGACTCTGACTAAAACACCAGGGCTTCAGGAACAGTTCTCTGAAAAGATTATGTTTGTTCCGAATCGCAAATGTTTTGAACCCCATCCTAAGTCCCCGGCGGTTAATGAGCTGCCTGCCTTGCGCAACGGCTATATCACCTTCGCAAGCTTTAACCGACCGAAAAAGATTAATGACCAGGTGCTTAGCGTTTGGGCGCAACTGCTAACGCGCTATCCTGAGGCAAAGTTACTGATTGGTTTTATGACCGACGCAGAGATGATTGCGGCGATGGCGAAACGTATGCTGAATTTGGGGATCGCTGAGGAAAGGCTTCTTTTCAGGGGGCTTGCTGAGATGGACGATTATCTGCTCTATCACCATGATATCGATATCTTGCTGGATGCTTTTCCTTATACAGGAGGAACCACCACGCACCATGGTGCCTGGATGGGGGTACCAACGCTAACCCTGAGTGGCCCTACCATCTCCTGCCAACAAGGGGTGGATATTATGAGTTCCTACGGACTTGAAGAGTTTATCGCCTACAGTGAGCAAGAATATATCGATAAGGCCGTTTACTGGCGGGATCATATTCCTGAACTTGCGGTGATTCGCCAGAGAATGCGATCCCAAATTCCGATCAAGAATGAACCTGATTTTAATGTCGCGGCGAATTTTGAAAAAGCGATTCGTGAGGCATGGCAATTATATTGCCGTGGAGAACAGCCACGCACTCTGCTGATTACGGATCAGAGTACATGCTGAATACACAACCAATCTTTTATGGTGTAAACACCGAGGCGTGATATGAGCAATGTTTACGTTACCAGTCCTTTGCTGCCACCGCTGGAGGAGTTTATCCCCTATCTGGAGCAGATCTGGCATAACAAATACCTGACCAACGGTGGGGAGTTCCATCAGCAGCTGGAAAAGGAGCTGGCGGACTATCTGGGCGTGAAATACCTGTCGCTGTTTTCTAACGGCACGCTTGCGCTGCTCACCGCGCTGCAAACTCTGCGTATCACCGGTGAGGTGATTACCACGGCATATTCGTTTGTGGCAACATCCCACTCGCTGTTGTGGAATGGCCTGACGCCGGTATTTGCCGATATCGATCCGGTAACCTGCAATATCGATCCGGACAAAATTGAGCAGTTGATTACGCCAGCCACCTCGGCGATCCTGCCCGTCCACTGCTACGGGATCCCTTGCGATGTTGAGCGTATTCAGTCCATCGCTGACGCTTGGGGCCTGAAAGTTATTTACGATGCAGCTCATGCCTTTGGCGTTAAGCTGGAGGGGCAAAGCGTACTGAACTTTGGCGATCTGTCGATTCTAAGTTTCCACGCAACGAAGGTATTTAACACCTTCGAGGGCGGGGCGATTATCTGTCAGGACGCCCGAATGAAGCAGCGTATCGATTACCTGAAAAACTTCGGTTTTGCGGGCGAGACAACCGTCGTGGCTCCCGGCATCAACGCTAAAATGAATGAAGTTCAGGCCGCTTTCGGGCTGGTACAGCTGCAGCACATCGATGGGGCGCTGGCGTCGCGCAAGCGCATCTATGAACGCTACTGCGAATTGCTGAGTGATGTACCCGGCATCAAGCTATTCCATGCGCCGGATAGCGTGGAGTGGAATCACTCCTACTTCCCTGTTCTGATTGAGGCGTCCTATCCTGTCGATCGTGACGCCCTGTATGAGCTATTGAAAGAACAGGATATTTATTCCAGACGCTATTTCTATCCGCTAATCAGTTCGTTCTCGATGTATCGGCATCTGCCGTCGGCGAGTCCGGAAAACCTGCCGGTCGCCGGAGATATTGCGTCGAAAGTACTCTGCCTGCCAATTTTCCCGGACCTGGCTGAGGACGATTTGTTGCGCGTGGTGGCGGTGATTCGTGAGCATGGCACACCGCGACAGCAGTCGTCGATTGCCGTAGCTGCGAATGGAGATGTTGCGTGAAGGATGCCATCGGCGGCTATTTCCCGCTGGAGCTTCCCCGGAAACAGCTGGAGTACCACGCGGGCGCTGGGCATTTCAACACCGCGCGGGCCGCCTTTTATGCCCTGATTAAAGCGGGTATACCTGATGCGGTTTGGATGCCGCGCTGGATTTGCGATGCGATGCTGTCGCCGTTGCTCGAGCTGAATGTGCCGGTGCACTTTTATTCGCTCGACGAGGATCTCAACCCCGAAGCGGCACTGAGTATAGCACCCGGCGAATGGCTGCTGTACGTCAACTATTTTGGCATTTGCGATCGCCAGGAGCAGGCGTTGCTGAAGCGCTTTAATCCGGCACAGCTGATTTTCGACCGCTCCCAGGCCTTTTTTGCTTCGCCGCAACAGGGGCTGGCAGCAATCTACTCGCCGCGTAAATTTTTTGGCGTGCCGGATGGGGGATTATTGCTTAGTACGATCCCTGTGATACAGCCTGAGCATCGGGCTGAAGAACCCTTGCCGGGTACTGAACATCTGCTACAGCGGCTGGCGCTGGGTGCCGAAGCGGGTTTTGTGGCCTACCAGCAGGCTGAAAATACGCTGTCAACGCTACCGGGTACCGCGATGAGCGTACTGACGCGCAGGCTGCTGGAGACTATTGACTATCCCTTTGTTGAGCAAGCCAGGCTGCGTAATTTCCGCTATCTGCATAAGCGACTGCGGCACCTTAACGCGATGTCTGTCCCTGAAGAACTGGCTTATGCACCGCTTTGTTATCCTTTCCTGATCCGTCAGAAGGGGTTACGTGAAAGTCTGTATGAGGCGCGTATCTATACCGCCACGTTCTGGCAGGATGCCGCGGTGCGCATGGATGAAGGGGATTACGAGCAGACACTCATTAATTATCTTATCCCTCTGCCGGTCGATCAGCGTTACGACCTGGCGGATTTGGAGACGCTTGTGGAAAACATTCTGGCGCGGGTCGCCAGCGCATAGGGGAAAAGGATGAAAAAACTTAACGTACTGATTTTCCCCTGTGGTTCAGAAAATGCCGGTGAAATTTATCAGGCACTGCGCTATTCAGTGCATGTAGATAAGCTTATTGGCGCCTCAAGCGTAAGCGATCATGGCGAGTTCCGCTTTGATATTTATGACGGTGATTTACCCAATATCAGCGAAGCGCATTTTCAGTGCTGCTTTGAGCAACTGATTGAACGTCATGGCGTTGATGTGGTGTTTGCGACCCATGACACGGTTGTGCAGAAGCTGGCGGAACTTGAGAAATCCGGAGACTGGTACCTGGTCAACGGCAATGCTGAAACCGCCAGAATAGTGCGGCATAAGTCCGCAACGTACGATTGCTTTGCGGACTGTAACTGGACGCCGAAACGTTACTACTCCGCGAACGATGTTGTGCATTGGCCGGTGATTGTAAAACCTGACTGCGGGCAGGGCGGCAACGGTATTGAACGCGTGGGCGATCCGGATGCGCTTTCTGCTGCTCTGGGGCGTATCAGCGATGCCGTGATCGTCGAGTATTTGCCTGGGGAAGAGATTACCGTCGATTGCTTTACCGACCGCAACAGGAAGATCGTCTGGGCAGGCCCGCGCTCTCGTGAACGCGTATGTGCCGGGATCAGTATGCGCTCGCGCGTGGTTCCTCCCGACGCGGAGATTGACGCAATTGTCGCCGTCATCAACCAGCGACTGGTGCTGCGCGGACCCTGGTTTGTGCAGTTGAAACGGGACGAAAGCGGGCGCTGGAAACTCCTGGAAATTTCCTGTCGTGTGGCGGGAGCAATGGTGTTCCAGCGTGCGCGCGGCGTTAACCTGCCTCTGATGGCGCTGCACGATGCTATGAGCCGGGACGTGACCGCGCTGCCTGACAGCACTATTACGATCATCGACCGCAGTATCATTACCCGGACGCGCAGCAACATCGCTTTTGAGCAGGTTTATGTGGATCTGGATGACACATTGATTATCGATGGTGAGGCGGTACCGGCGGTGATGGCCTTTATTTACCAGTGCCGCAGGAAGCGCATTCCTGTGCGGTTGATAACCCGACATGAGACGCTGCCTCAGGCAACCCTTGAAAAAGCGGCAATTGCGATCTCCCTGTTTGATGAAATTATTCATTTAACCCGGGGAGAAAAGAAATCCGCATTTATTGCGGCAGGCTCACTCTTTATCGACAACTACTTCCCCGAACGGCTGGATGTCAGCCAGATAGCGAACACCGTCGTTATTGATACGGATGCCGTTGAATTTTTCCTGCGTTAATGAACAGAAGAATAAAACCATGTTAACTGACTCAGAAAGTGCACTGTTTTTTAAGGAGTTTATGGCGCAGCAGCGTCCTCGCTATGTTTTTGGCGTCACGCCCTATGGTATAGAGATCGCCGAAAAATTTACCCTCGCTGGGTTCGTAGACGATCAAGTGAGTGAGTCTGAGGTCGCAGGGATCCCGGTGATAAAACTGCACCAGTTGCCTGCCAATGCACTGGTTGTCTCCGCCATTGTCGATGCCCGGCCGCTTACGGTCTGGCGGGTACTGGCGGAAAAAGGCATCAGCCAGATTGATTACTTCAGTTTTTACCAACGCTTTGCCAATGTGTTAACTAAACCTTCCTGGTATCACCAGCAGGCGTTTAAAGAGGATTATAAAGCGCATCGCCAGCGCTATGACTGCATCAGGGACCGGCTGGCTGATGACGCCTCTCGCGAGACCTTTGATGCCCTTGTTAACTTCAGATTGACCAATTCATTAAGCTGCCTGTCGGGCTTTCGTCATCGCATTCACGAGCAATATTTCGATCTGCCTTGTCTCGCGCCCTTTACCGCGCATTTCCTCGACTGCGGTAGCTATGATGGCGAAACCACCGCTGAATTTATCCGCCGTTATCCGGATTATCAATCCGCCCATGTGTTTGAGCCTGAGCCTGAGCAGTTTGCTATGGTGCAAAACCGGCTGGCGGATGCGGACAGAGTTCACTTCTACCCGTGCGGCGTATCCAATCGCAAACAGACCCTGCGTTTCTCCGTGGCGGGAACCGCGTCGAGGATCAGCGAAACCGGTGATATTACCGTCGCCGTTGAGTGTCTGGATGATTTGCCTTTAGGCGAGGTGACATGGATAAAACTGGACGTCGAAGGCTATGAATCTCAGGCCCTGGCCGGTGCCAGAAACCTTATTCAGCAGCAACATCCGCTGCTAGCGGTTTGCTGTTATCACAAGCATGACGATCTCTGGAAATTACCGGAGCAGATACTGAGCTATCGCGATGATTATCGCATCTATCTGCGCCATTATACAGAAGGTCTGCTGGAATCTGTTTACTATTTTGTTCCATGGGAGCGGGTCTCGTAATGAAAGCAGGTATTATGCAGCCGTACCTTTTCCCGTATCTGGGCTACTTCCAGCTGATTAATGCTGTTGATACTTTTATCATTTATGACGATGTTAACTATATAAAGCAGGGATACATCAACCGTAATAGCGTGCTGGTTAACGGGGAAGCTAAGCGTTTTACCGTTCCCGTTCCTGGTGCATCATCTTTCTATAAAATCAATGAGTTAAAGTTTTCCACCGATGTCGGGAAAGTGCTAAAAACCCTCCAGCAGGCATACTGCAAAAAGCCTTTTTTTACGGATGTCTATCCGCTTATTGAGCAAGTGTTATTATCTCAGGAGCGCTCCATACCACTTATGTGCAAACAGGCACTTACGGAGATTTTTAGCTGGCTGGGGATAGAAAAGAAACTGCTGATGTCCAGCGAACTGCACTATGAACGCGCTGCCTGTGCGGTTGAAAAGGTGGTAAACCTCTGCCGGACGGTGGGTGCGAAAGAGTATATTAACAGTATTGGCGGCAGGCATCTTTATCAGTCCAGTTTTTTTGCCGGGCACGGTTTGTCTCTGTCCTTTATAAAAATGCATGACATTATTTATCAGCAAGGGAATCATGCATTTCAGCCCAACCTGTCGATAATTGATGTTTTAATGCATTGTTCGCCGGATGATATCAGGACTTATTTACAGCACTACGAACTACTGTAGTCAGTTTTGTATACATTATCTGTTCAATATCACAGTTTGACTTAGGTTTTCTCCGGTGGCGGGTATACCAGAGGCCCTTTAACATTTAGAGTGTAAAATTCAACTATCTGAAAAATAAAAAAATATTTATCGTAATTGGAAAAATTATGGCGCTGAAGGCGAGTGTCTATGTCATAACCTAAGAATAACCCCTTATTTCACCCACTATTCATCCGATTAAACGCCCTACAGAATCGGATAATTGTGCCGATAACTCAACAAACGCAGGGCTGTTTATCGTGAATTCAATGTATACCGCTGAAGGTGTAATGGATAAACACTCGCTGTGGCAGCGTTATGTACCACTGGTGCGTCACGAAGCATTGCGCCTTCAGGTGCGATTGCCGGCGAGTGTGGAGCTAGACGACCTGCTGCAGGCGGGCGGTATCGGTCTACTGAATGCAGTAGAACGATACGACGCTCTGCAAGGAACGGCATTTACGACTTACGCAGTGCAGCGTATTCGTGGTGCGATGCTGGACGAACTGCGCAGCCGCGACTGGGTGCCACGCAGCGTCCGTCGCAACGCCCGCGAGGTGGCACAGGCAATAGGGCAACTGGAGCAGGAGCTGGGACGTAACGCAACGGCAACGGAAGTCGCACAGCGCCTGGCCGTTTCTGTTGAAGACTACCGGCAAATGCTGCTCGATACCAACAACAGCCAGCTGTTCTCCTACGATGAGTGGCGAGAAGAGCACGGCGACAGTATCGAGCTGGTGACGGAAGACAACCAACAGGAAAACCCGTTGCATCAGCTGATGGAAAGTAATTTACGCCATCGCGTGATGGAGGCGATTGAAGCCTTACCGGAACGTGAACAGCTGGTGCTGACGCTCTACTACCAGGAAGAGCTTAATCTCAAAGAGATTGGCGCGGTACTGGAAGTGGGAGAGTCAAGGGTCAGTCAATTGCACAGCCAGGCTATCAAACGTCTGCGCACTAAGCTGGGTAAGTTATAGGGGGCTGATAACCTCATCCCCACCAAATGCCGCACAATGCATTGACAACCAGGAGTTATCATGACGGTGCAGCAATCTAAAAGACGGCCTCTAAGCCGCTATCTCAAAGACTTTAAACACAGCCAGACACATTGTGGCCACTGCCACAAATTGCTTGATCGCATCACGCTGGTCCGCCGCGGCGAAATCGTCAATAAAATTGCCATTTCCCGGCTTGATACGCTGATGGATGAAACTGAGTGGCAGCATGAGCAGCAGGAGTGGATGGCTTTGTGCCGCTTCTGTGGCGATCTGCATTGCAAGGAACACAGCGACTACTTCGATATCATTGGCTTCAAACAATATCTGTTCGAACAAACGGAAATGAGCCACGGTACCGTGCGCGAATACGTTGTTCGCCTGCGCCGCCTTGGCAACCATCTCGTCGAGAACAATATTTCTCACTCTCTGCTGCAGGAGGGGTTTATCGATGAAAATCTGGAACCCTGGCTGCCGTCTACTAGCACCAATAACTACCGTATCGCGCTGCGCAAATATGCGCAGTTTAAAACGCAGATGCCGGTGCCGGGTGCCCGTAATATCGCGCTGAATTCAACTTCTGATATATATTAAAAGTGCATAAGATGTAGCGAAGTGATGTTGGTGATGACCTCACCGACTCACTACACTACCGTCATTTTAATAATATTGGGGTGACTATGAAATTTGCACGCATGGGTCGTCAGGCGCTGATGGGCGTTATGGCAGTTGCACTGGTAGCCGGAATGAGCACCGCCAGCAGCGCTGCGGAAAATTTGTTAGGTAAAATAAAAGAACGCGGTACCTTGCTGGTCGGTCTTGAAGGCACTTATCCGCCGTTCAGCTTCCAGGGCGATGACGGCAAGCTGACCGGTTTTGAAGTGGAGTTCGCTGAGTCTCTTGCGCACCACCTTGGTCTGAAAGCATCTCTGAAACCTACCAAATGGGACGGAATGCTGGCCTCTCTGGATTCTAAGCGTATCGACGTGGTGATCAATCAGGTGACCATCTCCGATGAGCGTAAGAAGAAATATGACTTCTCCACGGCCTATACCGTTTCCGGTATCCAGGCTCTGGCGAAAAAAGGTAATGAGTCTGCCATTAAATCTGCGGCCGATCTGAAAGGTAAAAAAGTCGGCGTGGGTCTGGGAACCAACTACGAAGAGTGGCTGCGCGCTAACGTTCAGGGCGTGGACATTCGTACCTATGATGATGACCCAACCAAATACCAGGATCTGCGCGTGGGCCGCGTGGACGCCATTCTGGTCGACCGTCTGGCAGCACTGGATCTGGTGAAAAAGACCAAAGATACCCTGGCCGTGGCCGGTGAACCGTTCTCCCGTCAGGAAGCCGGTGTCGCACTGCGTAAAGGTAACGAGGATCTGCTGAAGGCTATCGATGGTGCGATTGCCGATATGCAGAAAGATGGTAGCCTCAAGGCGTTGTCCGAAAAATGGTTTGGTGCCGACGTGACGAAGTAATCGTCCAGGCAGAGAAAAGGCGCTGATTTCGGCGCCTTTTTTATTTCCTGCAGCATTGCGTGCATAATTAACAGAACTGCAGAATTCGGAGGTGCCATGTCACTGCAAAATCTCACCCGCTTCCCCCGCCTGGAATTGATCGGCGCACCCACGCCGCTGGAGTACCTTCCACGCTTTTCCGACTACCTGGGCCGTGAAATCTTTATCAAGCGCGATGACGTCACGCCGATGGCGATGGGCGGTAACAAACTGCGCAAGCTGGAGTTCCTCGCCGCCGATGCGCTGCGTGAAGGAGCTGACACGCTGGTTACCGCCGGGGCTATCCAGTCCAACCATGTTCGTCAGACGGCCGCCGTCGCTGCCCGTCTGGGGCTGCACTGTGTGGCGCTGCTGGAAAACCCTATCGGCACCCGTGCGGAAAACTATCTCAGCAACGGCAACCGTCTGCTGCTGGACCTGTTTAATGTGCAGGTCGAAATGTGCGATGCGCTGACCCAGCCTGACCAGCAGATGGACATACTGGCCACCCGACTGGAAGCTGAAGGATTCCGTCCTTATGTCATTCCTGTGGGGGGCTCTAACGCCTTAGGTGCGATGGGCTACGTGGAAAGCGCCCTTGAGATCGCCCGTCAGTGTGAAGATGCGGTCAGTATCTCTTCTGTCGTTGTGGCATCCGGAAGCGCGGGCACACATGCTGGTCTGGCGGTGGGGCTGGAACAGTTGATGCCGGAAGCCGAATTGATTGGCGTCACGGTATCGCGCAAGGTCGCCGAGCAGCGTCCGAAAGTGGTTGCGTTGCAGCAGGCGGTTGCCGCCGAGCTTGAACTGGCGGCGCGTGCTGAGATTATGCTCTGGGATGACTACTTTGCGCCAGGCTACGGCACGCCGAATGAAGAAGGGCAGGAAGCCGTGAAATTGCTGGCCCGGCTGGAAGGCATTCTTCTCGACCCGGTTTATACCGGGAAGGCGATGGCGGGACTGATTGACGGTATCAGCCAGAAGCGTTTTAAAGATGATGGCTCGATCCTGTTTGTGCATACCGGTGGGGCACCCGCGCTCTTTGCCTACCATCCGACAATCTAAATCCGGGCAGAACACGCATCATGCAAGAAAGTCTTCAACTGGTCATGGATTCCGCGCCCTTTCTGCTGAAAGGGGCGGTGTTTACTCTGCAGCTCAGTATCGGTGGCATGTTTTTTGGCCTGCTGCTGGGCTTCCTGCTGGCACTGATGCGTCTCTCCCCCTTCCGGGGATTCAGGTGGATGGCGCGTTTTTATATCTCCATCTTCCGCGGGACGCCGCTTATCGCTCAGCTCTTTATGATCTACTACGGTCTGCCACAGTTTGGTATCGAGCTGGATCCGATCCCGGCCGCAATGATTGGTCTGTCGCTGAATACGGCGGCCTATGCGGCGGAAACGCTGCGCGCGGCAATCTCATCGATTGACAAAGGGCAGTGGGAAGCGGCGGCCAGTATTGGTATGACGCCGTGGCAAACCTTGCGACGAGCGATTTTACCGCAGGCTGCGCGTGTCGCTCTGCCGCCGCTCAGTAACAGCTTTATCAGCCTGGTGAAAGATACCTCGCTGGCCGCAACCATCCAGGTCCCGGAGCTGTTCCGTCAAGCACAGCTGATCACGTCTCGTACCCTGGAGGTGTTTACCATGTATCTGGCTGCCTCGCTGATTTACTGGGTAATGGCGACGGTGCTGTCGACGCTGCAGAACTATTTTGAAAACCAGCTTAACCGCCAGGAGCGCGATCCAAAATGAGTGCTATTGAAGTGAAAAACCTGGTTAAAAAATTTCACGGGCAGACGGTTCTGCATGGGATCGATCTCGAGGTTAAGCAGGGAGAAGTTGTCGCGATTATCGGGCCCAGCGGCTCGGGAAAAACGACGCTGCTGCGCAGTATCAACCTGCTTGAGCAGCCGGATGGCGGGACGATCCGCGTGGGGGATATTACTGTCGATGCCGCCCGCCCGCTAAGCCAGCAAAAAGGATTGATTCGCCAGCTGCGCCAGCATGTCGGTTTTGTCTTCCAGAACTTTAACCTGTTTCCGCATCGCACCGTGCTGGAGAACATCATCGAAGGTCCGGTGATCGTCAAAGGCGAGGACAAAAACGATGCGATTAGTCGTGCCCGTGAACTGCTCGGCCAAGTTGGCCTGAGCAGCAAGGAGACAAGTTATCCGCGGCGTCTCTCCGGTGGGCAGCAGCAGCGCGTGGCGATTGCTCGCGCGCTGGCGATGCGCCCTGACGTGATCTTATTCGATGAGCCAACCTCTGCACTCGATCCTGAGCTGGTGGGAGAGGTACTGAATACTATCCGCCAGCTGGCACAGGAAAAACGTACTCTGGTTATTGTGACGCATGAAATGAGTTTTGCCCGCGATGTCGCCGACCGGACTATTTTTATGGACCAGGGGCGCATTGTTGAACAGGGGGAAGCGAAGGCCCTTTTTGCTGACCCGAAGCAGCCCCGCACGCGCCAGTTTCTTGAGAAGTTTCTGGTTCCCTGAGTGCAGACGCACCTTTTACCCGTCCAGGGATCTCGCTGCATACCACCTATCCGGCCATCATGGATGGCGCATTATCAGGCTGAAAGCTATTTTGCCATTGACCCTGTATTAAAAGCGGATAATTTTATTCAGGGCCATTTACCCTGGAGCGACCAGCTATTTTCTGATGCCCCGATGCTGTGGGAAGCCGCGCGGGATCACGGTCTGCGTAAAGGCTTTACCCAGTGTCTGATGCTGCTTAACCACGCCCTGGGCTTTCTCTCTGTCTCCAGCAATCGTGTTGGTATTCCAACGCCGTTTAACGTGGATATCGATCTGCGACTGCAGACATTACTGCAGCTGAGCATGATGGCTCTGGTACGGCTGGAAGATGAGATGGTGATGCAGCCGGAGATGCGATTCAGCAAGCGGGAACTGGAAATTATGAAATGGACAGCGGAGGGAAAAACCTCAGCGGAAATCGCCATTATTCTGTCTATTTCCGGGAATACGGTTAATTTTCATCAAAAGAATATGCAGAAGAAATTTAACGCGCCGAATAAAACGCAAATTGTCTGCTATGCGGCAGCGACAGGACTAATTTGAAGTAAAGTGTAGGTTCTGCGTGTCAGACATCAAACGAACCAGCTGCGACACAGAATGTGCAGCCGGTTTTTTGTTACTGGCGGTATGCCTGTTTAATTTGCTGAACGGTCACGGAGAATACCGCTGCCTGAGCGTTGTCTTCCAGCTGGGCAATTTGTTTTTCCATTTTCAGGATCACACGGCCGGCATCTGCCTGACCCATAGCCTGCAGCATCAGGGTTAGCAGTGCTTTCATACAGGAGACTTCCTGGGCCAGATGTTGATTATTTTCGGCAGTGGAAAAATCTGGTGTACTCATTTAGTTCCTCGTTTGATAACAGCGCACTTGCGCGACGATAATTGGCAAGGTTGCGGAGTATACCACAAGGTGGCCCAAAGCAGGAGCGGTTGTTTTTTGACCGCGCAGCAATGGGTGGTCGACTTATTAATCATGTCGTGAATGTACTAAGGATATAACCATTTAAATGTGTAAAGTCGGTTTTTTGTCAGCTAACTGTTGTTACAATTCGAATGCACTGGCGTAATGTTAATACCGCTTCGTTTTTTATAACACGCTAAGAATTTTTGCATTAAAAACTGCGCCAGGTCGCATTAAAAGGCAATGTTTCCACTTTCTGTACAAGGGAAGTTCCAGAAACGAGAGGCAAAGCCCGGCGCCAACGGTTTTTGTATTTCAAACTTAAGCTAAAACCCGTTAACATGGGCAGATTCGCTGTCAGTTAGCGTTATCCCTATTCAGGAGATTATTCCTTTGATCAACGTACTTCTTGTTGATGACCATGAACTGGTGCGCGCGGGGATACGACGTATTCTGGAAGATATTAAAGGCATAAAGGTTGTTGGCGAAGCGTGCTGTGGTGAAGATGCCGTTAAATGGTGCCGTGCCAACGATGCCGACGTCGTGCTGATGGACATGAGTATGCCCGGTATTGGTGGTCTGGAAGCGACGCGCAAAATTGCTCGCTCGGTTCCTGATACCCGAATCATTATGCTAACCGTTCATACTGAAAACCCGCTGCCGGCTAAAGTGATGCAGGCAGGTGCCGCAGGTTATCTGAGCAAAGGGGCGGCACCCCAGGAAGTGGTTAATGCCATTCGCTCGGTCTACTCCGGGCAGCGTTATATCGCGTCTGATATCGCCCAACAGATGGCCTTAAGCCAGATTGAGCCGGAGAAAACAGAATCGCCTTTTGCCAGCCTCTCTGAACGTGAACTGCAGATTATGCTGATGATTACGAGGGGGCAGAAAGTTAACGAAATTTCTGAACAGCTCAATCTCAGCCCGAAAACGGTAAACAGCTATCGCTATCGTATGTTCAGTAAATTAAACATTCACGGCGATGTGGAACTGACGCATCTGGCGATCCGTCACGGTCTGTGCAATGCGGAGCCGTTAGCAAGTCAGTGAGTAACGTTTTCGATTCAAAAGCCTTTCTGAAAACGGTGACCAGCCAGCCCGGCGTTTATCGCATGTACGACGCTGGCGGCACCGTTATCTATGTGGGTAAAGCGAAAGACCTGAAAAAACGGCTCTCAAGCTATTTCCGCAGCAACCTCGCGTCCCGCAAAACCGAAGCGCTGGTAGCGCAAATCCTGCAGATTGACGTCACCGTCACGCATACAGAAACGGAAGCGCTGTTGTTGGAGCATAACTATATCAAGCTCTACCAGCCACGCTACAACGTGCTGCTCCGCGACGATAAATCATACCCCTATATTCTGCTGAGCGCGGATACGCATCCGCGGCTGGCCACGCACCGTGGGGCGAAGCATATCAAGGGTGAGTACTTCGGACCTTTCCCTAACGGCTATGCGGTGCGTGAAACCCTAGCGCTGCTGCAAAAAATCTTCCCCGTTCGCCAGTGCGAAAACAGCGTTTATCGCAACCGCTCGCGTCCCTGTCTGCAGTACCAGATTGGTCGCTGCCTCGGACCCTGTGTGGCAGGACTGGTTAGTGAAGAGGACTACGCGCAGCAGGTCAACTACGTTCGCCTGTTTCTCGATGGCAAGGATGACCAGGTTCTGACACAGCTTATCGCGCGGATGGAAAAAGCTAGCCAGGCGCTGGAGTTTGAAGAGGCGGCACGTATTCGCGATCAGATCCAGGCTGTGCGCCGGGTAACAGAGAAACAGTTTGTCTCTAATACCGGTGACGATCTTGATGTGATTGGCGTGGCGTTTGATGGCGGTATGGCCTGTGTACACGTGCTCTTTATTCGCCAGGGCAAAGTGCTCGGTAGCCGCAGCTATTATCCTAAAATTCCGGCGGATACCGAGGCGGGCGAAGTGGTGGAAACCTTTGTCGGCCAGTTCTATCTGCAGGGCAGCCAGGCGCGTACGCTGCCCGGTGAAATTCTGCTGGATTTCAACCTTGAAGATAAAACCCTGCTGGCCGATTCGCTTTCCGCTCTGGCGGGGCGTAAAGTCAATGTGCAAACCCGTCCGCGCGGCGACCGCGCCCGCTACCTTAAGCTGGCACGCACGAACGCAGCCACGGCATTAACCACGCGCCTGGCGCAGCGTTCGACGGTCAACCAGCGCCTGACCGCGCTGGCTGAAGCGCTTGGGCTGCTGGCGGTTAACCGCATGGAATGTTTTGATATCAGCCATACGATGGGCGAGCAGACGGTGGCATCCTGCGTCGTCTTTGACAGGAATGGCCCGCTGCGCGCGGAGTATCGACGCTATAATATTACCGGAATTACGCCGGGCGATGACTATGCGGCCATGAATCAGGTTCTGCGTCGCCGTTACGGTAAGGCGATTGAAGAGAGTAAAATTCCTGACGTTATCGTGATCGACGGTGGGAAAGGGCAACTGGGGCAGGCGAAAGCCGTTTTCGCCGAGCTGGATGTACCCTGGGACAAACAGCGACCGCTGCTGCTGGGTGTAGCCAAAGGGACCGATCGTAAGGCCGGACTGGAAACGCTTTTTCTTGAACCGGAAGGTGAGGGCTTTAGCCTGCCGCCGGATTCCCCGGCTCTACATGTGATTCAGCATATCCGCGATGACTCCCATGACCATGCTATCGGTGGGCACAGGAAAAAGCGGGCGAAGGTAAAAAACACCAGCAGCCTGGAAACCATTGAGGGCGTTGGGCCGAAGCGGCGGCAGATGCTGTTGAAATACATGGGTGGCCTGCAGGGGCTGCTTACCGCAAGCGTTGAAGAAATTGCGAAAGTGCCGGGTATTTCGCAAGGTCTGGCAGAAAAGATCTACTACTCGTTGAAACATTAGGTGCTCTGTAGCAACATAGGGCTAATTTTCACAGACAACAGATAGTTACATGCATTATGCGATTTAATATCCCTACGCTGCTCACTCTGTTTCGCGTCATACTGATCCCGTTCTTTACGCTGGTGTTTTATCTGCCGTTCACCTGGGCACCCTTTGTCTGCGCGCTGATTTTCTGCATTGCCGCGGTGACCGACTGGTTTGATGGCTTCCTGGCGCGCCGCTGGAACCAGAGCACGCGCTTTGGTGCCTTCCTCGATCCGGTTGCCGATAAAGTGCTGGTGGCTATCGCCATGGTGCTGGTGGCGGAGCATTACCACAGCTGGTGGGTAAGTCTGCCGGCGGCCACCATGATTGGACGTGAGATTATCATCTCAGCCCTGCGTGAGTGGATGGCCGAAATGGGCAAGCGCAGCCGGATCTCCGTTTCGTGGATTGGCAAAGTCAAAACCACGGCCCAGATGACCGCGCTGGTGGGGCTGTTATGGCGCGCAAATATCTGGATGGAGTACGCCGCTATTGCGTTGTTCTTCGTTGCTGCCGTGCTGACGCTGTGGTCTATGTTCCAGTATCTCAACGCTGCGCGTGGGGATTTGCTTGAACAGTGATCGTTTCGCCGTAATTTTCAGCAAACGATCTGAGTTAAGCAAAATAACGTTGACTCAAAGCGTCAGGTAAGTAGAATGCATCGCATCGAACGGCGGCACTGTCTGCCAGACGATAATAAAATCAAGCGATTAACTTAATCAGTCGCTGATTTGCGGGGATAGCTCAGTTGGTAGAGCACGACCTTGCCAAGGTCGGGGTCGCGAGTTCGAGTCTCGTTTCCCGCTCCAGTTTAAAGCATCGGCAACAGGCGGGTGCTGGTCGTTAAGATCTGAATATTCTGGCGCGTTAACAAAGCGGTTATGTAGCGGATTGCAAATCCGCCTAGTCCGGTTCGACTCCGGAACGCGCCTCCAATTTCCTACTGTGCCCGGATGGTGAAATCGGTAGACACAAGGGATTTAAAATCCCTCGGCCTTTGGCTGTGCGGGTTCAAGTCCCGCTCCGGGTACCATTGGAAACTACAGAATAATCAAAGCAATAAGCAGTGTCGTGAAACCACCTCCGGGTGGTTTTTTTGTATCTTTATAATTCCTCCTCATAATTGACACGTCGGGAGAGGCGATATCCATGAATCAAGGGCCTTTAACTGAGAAAGAGCTGGAATGGCTTGATGAGCTGCTGGCGAAGTACAGCCATGACAAATCGATTCTCGATGTTTCAGAGCTGGACGGTATGCTGACGGCGATTTTATCCAGCCCTTCGGAAATCGATCCGGATGAGTGGCTGCTGGCGCTCTGGGGTGGGGCGGAACATGTGCCAAACTGGGCCAATGAGCGTGAACTGGATCGGTTTATGAACCTGACGTTCCAGCATATGAACGATATTGGCGAGCGTCTGTTTGACTACCCGGATCAGTTTGAACCGCTGTTTGGCGAGAGGGAAGTCGAAGGCACTTCACTGACGATTGTTGAAGAGTGGTGCTATGGCTATATGCGGGGCGTTGCGCTGCGCGACTGGTCTACGCTTCCGGATTCGCTGAAACCCACCCTGGCGGCGATTGCACTGTACGGTGATGAGGCGCAACAGGCGCAGCTTGATGAGATGGACCCACAGGCGTTTATTGATTCTTTCGAGGCGATTCGCCCGGCGGCGCTGGCGCTGCATGCGTACTGGTCGACGCACCAGGTAGAGCCTGTCATGCAGCAACCGCACGTGGCTGAGAACAAAACGGGCCGTAACGATCCCTGTCCATGTGGCAGTGGTAAAAAGTTTAAACAGTGCTGTCTGCACTGAGTTGAGCCGGTATAAATAAAAAAGGCCTGACGCGATTGCGTCAGGCCTTTTTTATATCTTAGCCTACTGCGGGCAGTAAACAGGCGGCGATAGATAACTGAATAGCAATAACGGCGATGCCGCAGGCGAAGACCAGACAGAGGGCCGGTTTACCACCGGCAATGCGCCAGGCGCTCTCCGGCGTCTGCTTGCGGCTCTGCCAGGCCAGCATCGACGGGACCAGCAGCGCCAGAACCGCCAGCGCAACCCTGGCGTAGCCCAGGGCCATGACAAAACCACGCGGGTAGAAGACTGCAAAGGCCAGCGGCGGCAGAAAGGTTATAGCCCCTGTTTGCAGACGTCCTGTAGCCGTATTGCGGTGCTGGAACAGATCGGCCAGATAGTCGAATAATCCAAGGGTAACTCTGAGGAAAGAGGTCGCCAGCGCCAGATCGGCAAACAGATGTACCGCCAACTCCACGTGCGGGGAGGCAACGACTTCCCGGATCGCCTGCAACAGACCATTTAACCCGGCATGGCTGGCCAGCATTCCGGAAAAGGTAGTGGATTCGATGCTGCCAGGCGTCGCGAGCTGCCAGAAAATATAGGCAGCGGGATAAAGCTGCCGATGATAAAGACCCGACGCAGTTTGCGCACGTCTCCACCGAGGTAGCTGACGATACTGGGCACGCTGCCGTGGAAGCCAAACGAGGTAAAAATAACCGGAATTGCCGACAGCGTCAGTCCCTGCTGCAGTGGGAGCGTCAGCAGATTTATTTTGTGAACATGCGGCATCAATAGTGCCAGCATGACCACCAGGAACAGTATTTCAGCGGCAAACAGGAAGCGGTTAAACAAATCCACCAGCGAGGTGCCGACGCAAACCACGCCTCCGGCAATAAAGGTGAACAGCAATACGCCGGCTGCGGGCTGCTGTGTGAGATCCAGCCATTGGTTGAGACTGGAGGAAAGCAGCTCACCTGCGCCACTTATATAGGCGGCGGTCAGGGCGTACATCAGAAACAGCATACTAAAGCCAGTGATCCACTGGCCGTAACGACCGAGATAGCGCTGAGCCAGACTGCCAAGTCCCGTATCGGCGGGAACGTGCTGATAAACTTCCAGCAGCAGGGCGGTGTAGCACATTAGCCCCCACAGCCCGACAAGTAGCACCAGCGTGACACCAAAGCCGATCCCGGCTGCCGCCAGCGGCATTGCCAACATTCCTGCGCCGATGATCGTACCGGCAACGATTAATATACTTTCCAGACTGCGGTTTTACACGCTTTCCTCTGCGACTAAAGGCTTCATCAACGAAATGTGCGGCGCAGAGTAAGGTAAAATCCGGATTTCGTCAAACCAGGCTTACAGGGTGTGTAATGATATTTTTACGAAAAGAGTTAATACGGATAAACTTGTGCCAGTGCAAAACATGTGGGGAAAATGCAGGTTAGCCTGTTTTTTTAATTCCGCAGACAGAGAACAGAGAATGATATCCATTCATGGTCACGAAGTGTTAAATATGATGCTGGAGTCTGATACGGGCTATAGAGAGAAAAGTCTGGAGCAGGCAATAATGGCGGTAATGGCCGCAGCCATTACCGCCACAATAATTAATTTTGTGCGTCGAGGGTCGCCAGCTCTTTGTCAATAAAGTAGAGACCTTCGCCGCTTTTACCGACCAGCGCCAGCTTATCAATAACGGATTTGAAAAGCTTCTCTTCTTCGTGCTGCTCGGCAACGTACCACTGCAGGAAGTTAAAGGTCGGGTAATCCTGATTGGTCATCGCCGCGTGCACCAGCTCGTTGATCTGATGCGTAATCAGCTGCTCGTGTTCGTAGGTCGCTTTGAACAGCTCATCAAGGGATGCATATTCTGCAAACGGAGATGAAATCTGATTGATACGCGGCAGGCTGCCGGTATCGGCCAGGTAGTCAAACAGACGCTGCATATGCGTCATCTCTTCCTGGGCGTGGCGGCGCAGGAATGCGGCGGCACCTTCAAAGCTGTGGAAGCTGCACCACGCGCTCATCTGTTGATAAAGCAGAGATGAGTAAAGTTCAAGGTTCATCTGCTCATTGAGTTTTTTAATCATTTCAGCTTTAAGCATTTCAGGCTCCACGATAAATAACAGGGATGGAAATAATGGGCGTACTATAATTTGTTATTTTATTATTTGCAAAAGGTAAAACAATTATTTTATTTATTAAAAATGCGAATGGGAATAAAACGC